>Ga0209536_100001694_pt1 | contig 36107 bp, 37 predicted proteins | sample DeeMarSeWOR28_12_FD_187461 | JGI IMG/M metagenome (GOLD analysis project Ga0209536, IMG submission 187461) | Marine sediment microbial communities from White Oak River estuary, North Carolina - WOR-2-8_12 (SPAdes) (version 2) | ecosystem: Environmental > Aquatic > Marine > Intertidal zone >...
TTCTCCCATCCCGCGTCCCGCCACGCCCTGCTCTGGGATCTCAGCCAGGCGCCGCACCTGAGCTCGCGAACGCACCACATCGAGGACGCGGGCCGCCGTCGCCTCATCGAGGAGATCCTCGACCATTTCGGCGCCGACGTGCTTCCCCGGCTTCGGCAGCAGCGCGCGCAGGTGATCCACAACGACGTCAGCCGCATGAATACCCTGGTAGATGGTCATCGCGTGAACGGAGTCATCGACTTCGGCGACCTGATTCACGCGCCGCTGGTCTGCGATCTCGCGGTGCCGATCTCCGAGCTGCTCGTCGGTCACCCGGAGCCGATCGCCGCGGCGGCCGAGATCACCGCGGGCTATCACGCAATCACTCCGCTCGAGGACGCAGAGATCCGCCTGATCTTCGACCTGGCCACCACCCGCTGTGCCATGGTCGTCGCCGTCGCGCACTGGCGGGCCCGCGATCACCCGGAGAACACCGCCTACATCATGGCGGGCGTCGAGGACACCGCGACGCTGCTCGACCAGATGAGGGAGTGGGGCGCGGAGCGCATGTACGCGGCGCTTCGCCGCGCCTGTGCCGTATGACTCACGCCTGGCCACGCAGGGCTCGCAGACACGCGTCGATCGCCTCGAGGGCGTGATCGGCGTCGTCGCGGCTGAAGGGAAGGGGCGGACGCATCTTGAGGACATTGCCGTGCTTGCCCATGAGGCCCATCAGAACGCCGGCCCTGCAGATCGAACTCACGACCTGCTTCGCCTCGACGCGGTCGATGGGCCGGCGACTCTCGCGATCGCGGACCAGGTCGATCCCCCAGAAGAGCCCGGAGCCCCGCACGTCGCCGATGACCGCGTGCTCTCTAGCGAGCTCCGCGAGACCCCGCTCGAGGTGTCGGCCGACCTGGCGGGCGTTCTCGAGCAGGCCCTCTTCTTCGATCACGTCGAGCACCGCCAACGCCGCAGCGGCCGAGACGGGGTTTCCGCCGAAGGTGTTGAAGTAGTCGACTCGCTCACCGAAGGCGGCTGCGATCTCCGGGGTCGAGACCACCGCGGCGACCGGGTGCCCGCCTCCCATCGGCTTGCCGAGGACGACGATGTCGGGAACGACGTCGTAGCGCTCGTGCCCCCACCAGGTATCGCCGAGCCGGCAATAGCCCGCCTGCACTTCGTCGGCGATGAAGAGCCCTCCGGCGTTTCGCACGATCGACGCCGCGCGAGCCAGGTAGCCCCTGGGCGGGATGAGAAGGCCATTGTCGTCCCAGCTCGAATCGACGAGCATCGCCGCCGGGCGGTAGCCCCGGACCGCGAGGTCCTCCACCCCTTCGGCCACCGACGACGCATAGCGTTCGGCGAGTGCTTCGTCGCCTGCGGTCTCGCTGCCCGCGCGGAAGGGGCCGCGGTAGGTGTCCGGCGCCTCGGCCGCCGCGAGCCACTCGGGCCGGTCCTTTGCGGGGTAGCTGGATGTCGACAGCTTCAGCACGAGATCGGAGTTGCCGTGGTACGAGCCCTCGCTGACCACCATGCCGTGGTGGCCCGTGACCGTTCTGGCGATCTGGGTCGCCAGATCGTTCGCCTCCGTACCCGTGCAGACGAACCAGCACGCGCTGAGCTTCTCCGAGAGCTTCGCCCCCAGGCGCTCCCCCAGCTCGATGACCTTCTCGTGCAGGTACCGCGTGTGGGTGTTGAGCAGGCCGGCCTGGGTCGCGATGGCTTCCACGACGCGCGGGTGGCAGTGGCCCACCGAGGGGACGTTGTTGTAGCAGTCGAGGTAGCCACGTCCGTCGACGTCGAAGAGCCAGACCCCCTCACCGCGCACGAGATGAACGGGCTCCTCGTAGAAGAGCTCGTAGGCGGGAGCGAGGGCCCGACGTCGGCGCTTCAGAAGATCGCCTTCTTTCATGGATGCACTCCTGGCTGAGTGGTTGGAGCTCGAAGCGGGTTGCGCCGTCCAGCATCGGGATCTCCGCCGCATCCAGACGTTCCGGGATGTTTCGCGACGGCAGGCCTGCCTCCTCCCAGGGCCTCTGTGATGGGATCATCCCAAACCGAGGCGCCAGGCGCTGGTCCTCGCCCGATCCACGATTCCTCCTGTCTCGATGCGCCAGGCGGCCCTTCTCCCATGATTCTGGGGTCCACAAAGGACGGGATCCGAGCCTCCGACCTCGCCCTCTTGCGACGCCCTCGGTGTCCATGCGGATGACACGCGAAGCGTCGCCCTCCCTCTACATCGTCTCCGGGGTCGACGTGCGTGGGTATCCCGAGATCCTGAGCATTCCCGCCTTCGACCCTAGGTACGTATCGCTGATGGTCTGCGACTACGACCACTACTTGAACATGCCTCTCATCTTCCGCCTCGGCGACTTGTAGGAGCCGACGAAGACCCTCCTCTACAGCGCGCGCGGCGAGAGAGTTCGGCACCGGTGGTCCCTGGGGGCCACGTGTTGGATCTCCGCACCGTCGGGCCCCGAGACACTGTACGCTCGGCGGGTCCCGCGGCTCGCGGCCCGGGGGCGACTTTCGTGAGGGAGGCGACCCATTACCGGGTCCGGGAACGGGAAGCGGCATGATGGAGCCGGGCGACGACGCATGGGCATCGCTGGACGCCATTGCGCAGGGGGAGCTCGTGGCTCGGGGAGAGGTCTCGACTTCGGAGCTCGTCGAAGCGGCGTGCCGGCGCATCGAGGGCATCGACCCGAGGCTGGGCGCGGTCCCGATTCGTCTGTTCGACGAGGCGAGGCGCGCCGCACGCGACGTTCACGTCGGGAGATCCCCTGTCTCCGGCGTGCCCTTCTTGATGAAGGACGTCGGCGCCCGACAGGCAGGGCAGCCCTACTATGCGGCGAATCGCGCGCTGCGGGATCGCGATCACCGCGCGACGGCCGACACGCCGCTCGGCGCCTGCTTCCGGGAGATCGGCCTGGTCACGGTCGGGAAGTCGAGTACGCCCGAGTTCGGTCTACAGTCGAACACCTGGCCGCTGGCCTACGGACCCACGCGCAATCCCTGGGATCCCACGCGCGCGGCGGGTGGGTCCTCGGGAGGCGCCTGCGCGGCGGTGTCGGCGGGTCTCGTGCCGGTGGCCCACGCCAGCGATGGTGCAGGATCCATCCGCATCCCGGCGGCGTGGTGTGGCCTGGTCGGCCTCAAGCCCAGCCGTGATCGCATCGTGTGGCGCCACGCGGGCACGGGGCGTTCGGACGTCGAGTTCGTGGTCGCGCGTTCGCTGCGGGACACGGCAACGTTCATGGATCTGCTGCGATCGGATCGACACCGGGCCCGCGCGGGCGAGTTTCGCTCGGGGTTGACGGAGCAGCTGCCGGTTCTCCGAATCGGCGTGTGCGCCGACGCGCCGGGGGGACACGCCGTGCACGCCGCGTGTAGAGACGCCACCGAACGGGCGGCGCAGCTTCTCTCGGATCTCGGGCACGACCTGGAGCACGCCGCACCGGGGCCGCTCGCGGAGTACGAGGAGCGAACGCTTTACGGCGCCGTCTTGGGCCCGGCGGAGTACCGCGAGTGTCTGGAGGATCTCGAGGAGCGGTTGGGCCGACCGCCGGGGCCCGGCGACGTCGAGCCCTTCCTGTGGGAGCTGTCTCGGATCGCAGACGATGCGACGCCGAGCGAGCGGGAGGCCGCCGCTCGGTGGAGCAGCGGGTGGATCCGGCGGACACTCCGCTGGTTCGACTCGTTCGACCTGCTCGTGACCCCGACCGTTCCCGAGCCGGCGCCTCTGCTAAGGGAGCTCGATCCGACGCGGCTGAATCCGCTGGAGCTGCTCGAGAGGATGGTCCCGCACATGGCTTTCACGGAGCCGTGGAACGCCACGGGGCAACCCGCGATCTCGCTGCCGCTGGGTCGCTCGACCGAAGGGCTCCCGGTGGGTGTGCAGCTCGTTGCAGGCCGAGGCCTCGAGGGCCTGCTCCTGAGCGTCGGGGCCCTTCTCTTGGGTCCAGTCGGCGAGATCGCGGTGCCGAGGCCCCCGATCCACGCCTGAGCCGGCCTTCAGCGGCGCCGCGCAAAGGCAAGGGCGATCGCCGAAGCGGCGTCCGCCGTCCGTAGCGTCGCGTTCCAGTGTTCGAGCCGCGCGTAGCCGGACACGGAGAGCGCCGGCGCAAGCTCGGGGAACCACTCGGCGAGCTCGCCGAAGTAGGCGTCGTCATGGAGCCCGTACCACCTCTCGAGCGTCGCCGTATCTACGGAACGATCGCCCGCCTCGCCGAAGGCCCAGAAGGAGCCTTGGGTCTCGGGGCGAAGGTCGGAGACGAGCCGCGTCCACGGCCCGTCGCGCACCAGCTCGACGTCCGTCGCACACTCTCCGTCGCCGACGTCGCGGAAGACGAGCATTCCGGTGGGCCGTAACGAGGCGCCGAGCTGCACGAGGATGTTCTGAGGGTTCGGGGTCTCGAACCAGAGTCCGTAGCGCACGAAGAGGCGCGCCTTCACGCGCCCGACGATCTCCGCGAAGTGACAGCCCCAGAAGGCGTCGAAGGACTCGCCGCACGCGCGTGCGATCTGGCGCCCCACGAAGGGAATCGAGAGCGCCGGCAGGTAGTAGTGGCCGTCCTGGAAGAGCCGCAGGTCTCGGACCATGAAGCCCGACTCACCCCCTGCTGCCAGCACCACGAGCACCTCGGTGACGAGTGCGACCTCGGCGAGGGGCTCCAGCAGCGGATCGATCCTCGCGAGGGTTCGCGACGAGGTGAAGCGCGCGGTCCAGCGCTCGCTCACCGGGGCGTCGAACCAGGCGACCGTCGGATCGGTGTTCAGGGGATGCCGTGGAAACAGCACCCGATCACCCTGTATGAAGCGGCTGATGATGGCCTCGGGTGCGGCGGGCAGGATGTGCACCTCGAGCTGCTCACGGGGCACCGACACGACGTCGATCTCGACCGGTTGCGTGCTCGTCCGAAAGCCCACGAGGTTCGCCTGCTCCTCCCAATCGAGCCACTGCGCGACTGGATCGGGGTCGAGTTCGAGCGGCTGGTCGGGATCGTAGGGGCGCGGCGTTTCATCCATAGGCTACGTAGCCCTCCCTCTCGCCGCCGAGGAAGGAGCATGGGCTCTGTGCCGGAAAGCCACGCGGTCTGCCCACCGCGGGTTGTGTGTTCTCGAGATTCGTCCGACTTGGAATGCCGCAGCTCCGTTACCAGAGTCGGATGGGCTAGCACTTCGTGGAGTGGTCGAGCTGGGCCGCCGACGCCTGCTTCGCCTGTGGGCTGATCCAGCCCTCGAGCATGGGCTCGAGATCTCGTGACACGACCTCGTCGATACGCGCGAGGGCGGCCTGCCGGATCTGCCGCTTGATGCGGGCATAGCTGTCGGCGGGCATGCCAGCCATGTCGCGGGCCACCTCGAGCGCGCGATCGAGCACGGCCTCCGGCTCGACCAGCTCGTCGAGCAGCCCGCGGCGACGGGCCTCCTCGGGACCGAAGGTGCGGGCCCATAGCGTGCTGTAGCGGATGTCCTGCGGCGCGCACTCGGCCTGCAGCACGATCATCGGAACCGCCGGGAACGGGATGCCGACGCGTGCCTCGGTCAGGCCGAACTGCGCGTCGCCCAGCGGACCGATGCGATAGTCGGTGGTGAGCGCGAGGATGAAGGCACCGGCCACCGCATGACCGTTGATCGCACCGACGACGGGCAGCGGCAGGCCGTAGAGCCGGCCGACGAGGCTGTTCAGCGCGCCCAGGAACTCGCGCTGCTGCTCGCGCGAGTAGCGCGGAACATCGTTCAAGTCGAGACCGCCCGAGAAGAAGGGCCCCGTGCCGACCAGCACCACTGCGCGTGCGCTAGTCGTCGCCAGCTCACCCAGACGCGCCGCCAGATCGTGCGCCAGCTCGAGACAGAAAGCGTTGGCCGGCGGCCGATCGAGCCGCAGCACTGCGATGCCTTCGCGCTGCTCGAGGATCACGCGGTCGGACGACACGGGTGCCTCCCTCTACTCGCGGATGGCTGCGCTTCAGCGAATCTGCCCGCGCCCCGGGCTCGGAAGCTGTTCCCGAGTCGGAAACGTCCGTTCTAGATTGCCACAAAGCGCCTCGCGGATCCCGAGGTGTCTGCTGCTGGCGGCGCACCTGGGCAGGGGCGCAGGCGACGCCCGCCAGAGGCCGCGCCGGATCCCGACCGGCACCAACGCTGCATCGACCTCCGATGCTTCCGCACAGCGCGCCACCCCGAAGTCCGGCACCATCCGCACGAGTCAAAGCGCACCGCGCTAGATGAGCTCGACGCGCGGTCGCAAGGCTGCGACGCGCATCGGGCGTTCGAGCTGGGTCTGGGCGGTGCGCCAGCGTATGGACGCTGCGTCGAATCCCTGCCGGGGGTCCGGACCGGGGCTGGCTGCTACCCTGGTCCTTGATTCGAGCCCCTCCGCTCGCGATCCGGCGCTAGCGACGACGCAGGCGGCCCCGCGCGGCCGCCTCGAGACGGCCCTCGCCTAGAGCGTCTTCCCGACCGTGCCCAGCACCGCGATGGAGGCGCGATCCTTTGCATCGACCGGGGCGACGACCAGCCGCCCCGGCCCTCAGGAGGAAGACATGGAAGGCATCGCAATCACCGGCCTGGGCGTGATCTCCTCGATCGGCCACTCCGTCGACGAGTTCGGAGCGAACCTGTCGGCCGGACACGTCGCCGTCGGTCCGACGCCCTGGGAGCAGGTGGAGGGACTGGGCAACGTCTGGATGTCGAAGGTCGAGAACTTCCGGCCCGAGGACTGGATGGAGCCGCGGGTCGTCGAAGGGACGGACACCTTCGCCCAGTACGCCATCGCTGCCGCCGTGCAGGCGGTCGAGCACTGCCGGATCGCCGAGTTCGACGCTCCGCGCACGGCGGTCGTCATCGGCACCTCCTGCGCGGGGACCGAGACCATCGCGGAGTCGCAGCGACGGCTGGACAGCGAGGGCCCCTCCGGGGTGGACCGCAAGCTCCAGATCAAGGCCTGGGCCAACATGGCGGCGGGCCAGATCGCCCTGCGTTGGAAGCTGCACGGTCCGTTGCTGACGGTGGTCACCGCCTGCGCCTCCTCGATCGACGCCATCGGCATCGCCGCCCGGCTGATCGAGCGCGGCGATGCCGACGTGGCGATCGCCGGAGGCTGTGACGCCTCGCGCACCCAGGTCACGACGATCGCCGCGGGGCTCTACGGCATGCTCAGCCCGCAGCCCGACCCCCTCAAGGCCTGTCGCCCCTTCAACGTCGAGCGCTTCGGTGTAATGGGCGGCGAGGGCGCCGGCATCGTCGTCCTGGAGCGGGCGGACCTGGCCCGGTCGCGCGCGGCCGAGATCCACGGCCGGCTGCGGGGCTATGCCTCCCTGTCTGACGGCTACCATCCGTCGTCCTCGAACCCCGACGGCAGCTGGGAGAGCCGCACCATGGAGATGGCGGTCGAGGACGCGGCTCTGCCCGGCGGCACCGACGACGTCGACGCGCTGATCGCCCACGGCACCGGTACGCCACTCGGCGACATCGCCGAGATCCGGGCGATCAACCGCGTTTACGGCGAGCGCCGTGAGCCGCTGCGCGTGGCTTCGATCAAGGGGCACGTCGGCCACACGGCGGGCGCCGCAGGCGTGATGGGCCTGCTGGCGGCAATCCACAGCATGAAGACGGGCGCGCTCGTGCCCACGGCCGGAACCACCGAGGTGGAGCCGGAGGCGGCCTTCGAGGTGGTGATCGGCAAGCCGTGGAAGGGGCGGATCGATACGATGCAGGTGAACGGCTTCGGCTTTGGCGGTCAGAACGCGTCGCTGATCGTGTCGCGGCGCTGACGCCGGGCGCCTCTCAGGGGTCCGTCGCGTAGGCACCATCGCATGCCTCCACGTGCCCGCGCCAAACGCGGTCGTAGCGCTCCGCGTCGTGCCACGCTTCATACCCCCGGGAGGAGCGAGGAATGAGGGAACGGGACATGAACGATTCACACCACCACGAAGTCGTCGCTCTCGGTGCAGGGGTCTCGGGGCTCCATCAGATCAAACGGCTGTCGGGACGGGTCACAGGGCCCTGTAGTCCTCCTGAACCGGCTTGAGCAGCACCGTTTCGCCCTTGCTTTCCGGAGCAACGATGGGTTGCGACCTGAAGCCATCGACCTCCACCTGGAAGAGATCCTCGAGCCAACCCGAGCGGTAGGGGATCGACCCTTCCATCGCCCATGCCTCGCTGAGCACGTTGTTCGTTCTCTCCCGACGCATACAGGAAATTCGACCGGTTTCGAGGGGACCGCGGTAGGTCTCGGAACGGAAGACCCCGCTCTCCGGCCCACTTCCGTGGGATTTGCCTGAGCCCTGGAACAGGCAACGACGGCCCGGCGATCAGGGAGCTTCCCGCCGCTCGCCTGAAGCGCGTCTCGGCTCTCGCGCTCCGCCCGGCGGTGCGAGCGGAACGGCCTAGCGCGGATCCAGCCGGAGGAACTGCCTCGGCGCGAAGCCGGTGAAGACGTAGACGACCAGCGGAAACCCCGGCTCGTCGAGGAGGCGTTCGCGCTCCTCTTCGCTGACGGGGACGGCGCGGTAGTCGGTGGTCCGGCCGTCGCGAATCACGCTGACTTCAGGATTCTCGAGCGCGCGTTGGTACCAGGCGCGCGGCCAGTGATTCGCGGCGATGAAGAGCCGGCCGTCGTAGTCGATGGGCGAAAGCACCCGCTCGTGGGGCTCACCGTCCGCGTCGGTCGTGGTGAGGACGATCGTCTCCCCTCCGATGTTCTCCGGCTGGAAGGGAACGACGATCGCGGTCACGCAGCCGGTGTGTGCAGCGGCGAGAACGCAAAGACTCAGGATGGCAATGGCTCGGCGGCGCATGGTCCCCCTTCTGGTTCCGAGACAGGCTACCGCTCAGCAGGGATCTCTGGCGAGGGACCGGAGCATCCGTTGCCTAGTGTAGATCAAGCACGGCGTTCTAGTTGGCTGGGGGTAGCGACGAGGGCCACCTTTGGGGCACGCGCTTCACCTTCGCCACGTCGTAGCCGAGGCTTGCTGCGTGGCTCAGCATCCGCTGATACTCGCCCTCGCTCATCTGCGGATCTCGAGACATGATCCAGACATTGCTCCGGTCGGGTACGCCGATGATGGTCTTCTGGTACTCGTCGTCGAGGTAGACGATGAGGTAAGCCGCCTTGAAGGGCCACACGAACTGCATGCGCCATTCGGCATTGGTCTCGTGGTCATGCACCCATCCCTTCGGTGTAAAGCGCTTCTGCGGCCCGTCGAAACCGCCATCTCGAAAGGTGTAGGTGGTCTCGATGACCCCCTCCTCGGTGAGCCGGTAGCTTTCCACGCCATTGTGGGCAGCCTCCTCGCTGAAGAACGGAAGGGTGATCGGAATGAACCCGATCACGTACCAATCTCCCATGAACCGTTCCAGATCCACCTTGCGATCCATGGCCTCCAGCGGCGGGACTCGATGGGTCGCGCAGGCATTCAGGAGCGCCAGGCAAAGCACGCAGACCAGCAGATGGAACCAGCGGGTGGCCCCACCGACAGGGGCCTGTTCGACCTCAGGCATCTTCTACCTACTCCAGATGGCTTCGCAGCATCCAGGCGTTCTTCTCGTGCGTCTCGATGCGTCGCACCCCCAGGTCGGCCGTCGCCTGGTCCCCAGCCGCTTCGGCTACCTCCACGATCTTGCGCGCCGACGCCACCGTGGATTCCTGGTCTGCCGCCAGATTACTGATCATCTCCATGGCCGGGGGGGAGCCGCGGTCCTCCTTCACCGACGCAAGCTCGGCGAACTCCGTGTAGCTTCCCGGCGCGCGCGCGCCGATCGCGCGGATCCGCTCGGCGATCTCGTCTACGGCCAGAGCGTACTCCGTGTACTGCGTCTCGAAGAGCGTGTGGAGCGTGTTGAACATGGGCCCCGTCACGTTCCAATGGTAGTTGTGGGTCTTGAGGTAGAGGGTGTAGGTGTCTGCCAGCAGCTTGGATAGTGCCTCTACGACATGCTCGTTGGAACCCATGATGCCTCCCGACGTCAATGGTTGATGATGAGGTGGAAGTGTAACTCCACCTGACTCCACGCAGACCGCCGCGCTCTCGATTCCGTGGGCCCGCGGTCACGAGCGCTCCGGCGGCCGATGTTCGGGACACAGGCGTTCGCCCTTCTTGAGGGTCTCCTGAACCCAGTCGTGGACGCGGCGGTCGTGCTCGCGCCGTCGGTCCGGGCGTCGAGCCAGCGAACGCAGCGGCATGGCGAGCCTCGGGTTGTCGCGAAGCGCAGCCTCGTTCCGGTCGAGAAAGGCCCAGTAGAGCGGCGTGATCGGGCAGTCGTGTTTCGGCGAGAAGGAGCATTCGCCGCAGTAGTCGGACATCTTGTTGATATAGGCGGCACCCGAGACGTAGGGCTTGGTCGTGAAGAGGTCTCCCAGTCCGAAGGTGCCCATGCCGAGGACGTTCGGCTCGACGACCCAGTCATAGGCATCCGTGTAGGCCGCCCAGAACCAGTCGGCGACCTCGCGCGGTGAAATCCCGAGCAGTGTGGCCAGATTCGCGAGCACCATCAAACGCGTGATGTGGTGGCCGTAACCCGTCGTCCAGACATCCGAAACGACGGCGTCGAGGCATCCGAGTCCGGACGGCGTGCCCCAGAAGGCAGGCGGCAGCGGCTCCTCGGCGCGCAGTGCGGACGGGCATGCACCGCCGTCGATCCGCGCGGGGGAGCGTTCCGAACGCCAGGGCCTTCCCGACCAGCGCGAGAAGCCGGCGGAGCCGGGTGAGCCCGCGCGCCGCGGTCGGGTTCCGTCCGGCAGGACGCGAAAGCCCTCTGTCTCGTCGTGTACGTGATGCACGAACTCGCGCCAGCCCAGCACCTGTCGGATGAACCCCTCCTGGCTCGCGATGGGCAGGTCCATCGCGGCAACATCGGCGACGACGCGCGCCGGCACCAGTCGCTGGAGGTTCATGAGCGCCGAGATCTGGGTGTGGAAGAGCGTCTTCGAGCGGCGCGACATCGCGTCTTCGTAGGGGCCGAAGTGCTCCAGGCAGTGGCGCCGTGCCCAGCGCCAGGCGCGCTCGGCGTCCTTCGACGTGGCGGCCAGCGCGCGCGGCTCGAGGCGACCGGGGTGTCCGGCGAAGTCGGATTCGACGAGCTCGATGACCTCTTCTTTGATGGGGTCGATGGGATACCGGGGTGGCGTCGGTACGGGCGGCTCGCCGCGCCAGGGCCTGCGGTTCTCGGTATCGAAGCTGAGCTTTCCGCCCAGGGGTTTGCCGTCCGACATCAAGATGCCGGTCTCGCGTCGGACGTGGCGATAGAAGCCGTCCATCCGCCAGCGCTTGCCGCCTGCGAAGGCCGCCTGGAACTGCTCGCGGCTCGTCAGCCAGCCCTCGTGCGGGACGATCTCGATCCGCTTCTTCTTGACCAGCGGTTCGAGATCGCTGCGAAGCTCGCGCTCGGCGGGACGCATGACGCGGAGCGGTCCCAGCTCGGCCACCACCGGCTCGAGGAGGCGGGAGTACGGCGCGTCACCGACGGCGTGGTTGACGGCAACGCCGCGCTCCGCCTGCTCCAAGGCGAAATGTCGCAGGTTGGCAAGCACGAGCGCGAGCTTCTGTCGGTGGTAGGGGCGCCGACGCGCCTTCCAGCGGCTCTCGACCACCACGATTCCCAGCTCGGCCGGGTCCTCGCGGGAGAGGGGGCCCACGGCGTCGGTGAGCTGGTCGTATGGGACGAAGACCCAGCGCCGGCCGGCGGGATCGGTCTGACGCGCGGCCAGCTCGTTCTGGAAGTGCTTCACGTCGGAGATCCGACCCAGATACAAGAGAAGATCCACAGCACGAGCAGGCCGCGTAGCGACCACGCGGACGTGCGGATCCAGTTCGTGGCGACGAGCCGCCGATGTGAGGAGGCGTCGAATCCCGCCGATAGCTCTCGATGGCGCGGAACCTGGAGCAGCCAGGTCGAGAGCCAGATGACGGCCAGGAGCCCGACGCCCAGCCAAGGCAGCAGGTGCGGGACGTTCGGCATCGGTAGCGCGACCATTCCCAACGCCGTGGCGGCCTCGATCAGCATGGCCGGGCCGACGACCGGGTTGGTGCGCAACACGTGTGCGCTTTCGTATGCGGGGAACTGTTGCGATCCCACGTCCGCGAACAGAGGATAGTGGACTCGCTGAACGAACCACACGAGGCCCACCATATAGAACGTGGACGCGAATTGAAGCACGAACACCACGGTGGGAAGGCCTTCGGGCCTCATGACGCTGCTCCTGCACGGCGGCCGGCCGAGCGCGCGCAGTTCCAGCTCGCTCCCGACTCCGCGACCATCACTGCGGCGGACGGACCCGCCAGCTCGGAGCGGTCGGCCGCGTCTCGAATTCCCAAACCGCCGACGAGTCCTCGCAGGTCCTCCAGCGCAAGATAGGCGGCGGGAATGACCAGCAGAGACACGACCGTCGCTGCCAGGACTCCGGCCGCGATCGACACCGCCATCGGGATCAGGAACTGCGCCTGCGGGCTCTGCTCGAGGAGCAGCGGCAGAAGGCCGAGGCTGGTGGTCAGCGAGGTCAGGAAGATCGGGCGGAAGCGTCTGGCGCCGGCTTCTCGCACCGCCGTGCCGGCGTCGTGTCCTTCACACCGCAGCCGGTTCGCCCGGTCGACGAGCACGATGCTGTCGTTCACGACCACCCCAGCCAGCGCCACCATGCCGATCACCGACGAGAAGCTGAGCGGCAGGCCCAGCATCGCGTGGCCCGAGATCGCGCCCACGGCGCCCAGCGGAATGGTCGCCATGATGACGAGCGGCTGCGCATAGGAGCGGAGCGGAATCGCGAGCAGCGTGAAGATCACCAGCAGCGCGAACAGCGAGTTGCGACCAAGCCCACGCAGACTCTCCCGCTCTTCACGCTGCTCACCCTCGAGCGCGTACGTGATGCCGGGGTAGGCCGCCAACAGACCGGGCAGGAAGCGATCCTGAATGTCGCCAAGCACCTCTCGCGCGCTCGTGACCGAGAGATCCACGTCGGCCGCGACGTTCACCACGCGGGCACCGTCGGCCCGCCGGATGGAGGTGGGGCCGTACGTGCGGGCTACGTCGGCGACAACCGACAGCGGCACGCCGTCTCCCGCGCGTGTGCGAATGCGCAGCGACTCGACGTCGGCGAGCGAACGCCGTTCGGCCTCCGGATAGCGCACCATGACCTTCACGTCCTCGCCGTTCCGCGCGATGCGCTGCACCTCTTCGCCGTGGAAGGCTTGTCTCACCTGGCGGCCGAGGTCGGCGACCGATAGGCCCAGCGTCTCAGCGCCGGGTCGCAGCCGCAGCTCGATCTCGCGCTTGCCCTCGCGGAAGGAGTCGCGCACGTCGCGGACGCCCGGGTAGCCAGTCAGCTCGTTGCGGAGCGCACCCGCCACGGCGCCGAGGGCCTCGACGTCGCGCCCGCGCAGCTCGATGTCGATCGGGTTGCCGGCACTGAAGAGCTCGGAGGAGAATGTCAGCTCGACTGCGTCGGGAACCCCTCCAGTGGTCTCGCGCAGGCGCCGCGCGAACTCGGCTGCCGTGACTCTGCGCGCCTCGGCTGACACCAGCGACACCTCGACCGAGCCAACATTCGAGCCCTGGCCGCCGTCGAATGAGGCGCGCGATCCGCGGTTGATCCGCTGTCCAGCCGCGCTCAGCACGTGTTCGACGACGGGGACAGCGCCCTCGGCCTCGAACTCCTCGCGAACGACATCGACGGCCTCCTCGACCTGTCGGACAGCGGCCACCGTCCGCTCGAAGGGTGTGCCCGGCGGCAGCTCGAAGGAGGCAACTACGCGGTCGGCTTCGACGGGTGGGAAGAAGGTCGTGCGCAGCCAGCCTCCGCCAACCGCGGCGAACGTCACCAGCACAGACGCCAGCGCGACGGCGAGCGTGGCCCAGCGCGCGGCGAGGACGCGCTCCAGGAGCGGGTGGTAGACGCCCTCGATGAAGCGCTCGAGCCCGGCCCCCACCCGACGCGGAACGGCGTCGAGGGCTGTGTTCAGACGCTTCGGGAGCCGCAGGCGGCCCGCGTGACCCAGGTGGGCCGGGAGCACGAAATAGCACTTGAGCAGCGAGAAGAGGAGCGCTGCGATCACCACGGCCGGGATCTGTTTCCAGATCGTTCCAGCCGCACCGGGCACGAGGAGGAGCGGCGTGAAGGCGACCACCGTCGTGAGCACCCCGAAGGTGACCGGCGACGCCACTTCTCGGGTCCCGCGTACGGCGGCCTCGAGCAGGCTCTCGTCGGGCCGCTTCTGCTGCTGCGCCGTATGGACGTTCTCGCCGACGACGATCGAGTCGTCGACCAGGATCCCCAGCACCAGGATGAAGGCAAAGAGCGAGACGACGTTCAGCGTCGCGCCGGTGAGGGGCATGAGCCAGAGGGCACCCAGAAAGGCGACCGGAATGCCGGCACTCACCCAGAAGGCCACTCGCGGCTTCAGGAAGAGCGCGAGCGAGAGCAGCACGAGCAGCAGACCGCTGCGGGCGTTCCGGGTCAGGGTGTCGATGCGACCGCGCAGCACGCGCGCATCGTCGTCCCAGGTCGTGAGCGAAACCCCGGCGGGCATTGTGTCTCGCGCCTCGGCGACGTAGCGCTGCACGGTTTCAGAGATCTCGAGGGCGCTCTGGTTTCCCACGCGGAAGACTCGCACCAGCACCGCCGGCTCTCCGTCGAAGCGAGTGTCGCGGTCGCTTTCCTCGAACCCGTCGCGCACGGTCGCTACGTCCCCGAGAAGGAGCCGCGCGCCGTCCGCGCGAGAAAGGAGCACCAGGTCCTCGTATTCGCCGCCGCTGCGGGCCTGACCGAGCGTACGCAGGCGGATCTCACCGCCGGAGGTCTTGAGTGTTCCGCCCGGCAGGTCGAGCGAGAAGCGCCGCACCGCCTCGGCGACCTCGTCGAAGGTCAGACGGTGACGTCGCAGGGCTGATTCGGAGACCTCGATGGAGATCTCGTCCCGGCGAGCGCCAGAGACCTCGACGTGGGTGATGCCATCGAGGGCGGCGATCTCGTCGCGCACGCGCTCGGCCTCGTCCTTGAGCGTCCGCTCTTCGGCGGTGCCCGACACCGCGACGTTGATGACCTGCCTTCGGATCAGCGGCAACTCGACGACGGGCTTTTCGGCCTCCTCCGGGAAGCTCGGGATCGCTTCGATACGAGCCTTGAAGTCGTCCAGGACCCGGGCCGGGTCGGCGTCCGCGAAGAGCTCCGCGGTGACCAACGCCGACCCCTCGCTCGCAGTAGAGGTCACGCGTCGCACGCCGAGCAGTCCCTCGACGGCGTCCTCGATGCGAGTCACGACCGTGGTCTCCACCTCGTCCGGAGAGGCGCCGGGATAGGAGACACGAACGGTCAGGATCTCGGGCGTGATATCAGGGAAGACCTCGCGCGTGATCGTGGGGAGCGTCAGAAGCCCCCCGGCCACGATGCCGAGCATGAGAAGGTTCGCGGCGACCCGGTGGCTCGCGAACCAGGCGATCGGGTCCCTCATGACGTGGGCTCGTCGCCACCGTCGCGCATCACGAGGCTACCGTCCGCGAGGACGGGGCGGACCGCCAATCCCTCGCGCAGACCGAGCGGCATCGAGAGCGAGACGCGCTCTCCGGGGATGAGGCCTTCCGACACCCAGACGCTGTCGCCGTCCATGCGCACCACCCCGACCCATCGCTGTCGCAGCCGATCGTTCTCGTCCGCGACCCACACGAAGGCGTCTTCGCCTCGCTCGGTCACGGCTCCGCGCGGCAGCCTGGTCGCGCCGGCGACCTTCCGGCCGAGGATCTCTGCCTCTACGAAGAGTCCAGCGGCGAGAGGCGGCCGCGAGGCATCGCCGGGTATGCCGTAGGGGTCCGACACGCGAGCGACCACCTGGATCATGCGCGTACGAGGGTCGATCTCGCCCTTGGTGCGCACGACCCGCGCCACCCACTCGCGCTCTTCGCCGGCGAGACGCGCGCGCAGCATCGCGACCGGGGCGTCGTCCTCCTCGACCTCCACGCCCAAGGGCAGCTCGAGTTGGGCGAGGTCCTCGTCGGTAACGGCGAGCGTGATTTCTGCGTAATCGATGGCGTAGATGCGACCTAGAGGATTGCCGCGCGAGACGAACTGACCCATGTCGATCGACTGGGTCCGGACGCGACCGTCGAAGGGAGCCAGGATACGGGTGCGCTCGAGGTCCCGCGCGGCCCGCTCCACCTCGACTGCTGCCTCGCGCCGGCGAGCCTCGGCGACGCGTGCCTCGCGCCAGGCCTCGTCGAGGATCGCGGTGCTGGAGACGCCCTGGCCGGCGAGGAGCTCGCGGCGGGCCAGGTTCGCGCGGGCGAACTCGGCCTCGGCGGCGGCCCGCTCGAGGACGGCGCGCCCCCGCTCGAGCGCGAGCTCGAAATCCCGACCGTCGAGCTCAGCGAGCACCTCACCCTTTCGGAAGAAGGCGCCCGGCTCGAATGACGGCGATACCCGCAGGACCCGGGCTCCCACCTCGGCGACGAGGTCTGCCTCGGTAAGGGGCGCGACGGTACCCTGGGAGCGGATGCTGAGCTGGACGGTCTCGGAGCGCGTGACCAGGACGCGAACGGTCGGCAGGGTAGGCTCGGCATCCGCGACTCGGGCTGCGGGCCGGCCGGACACGAGAGCAGCCGACGCGAAGATGCCGGCGGTCACGATACACAGGGGAATCAGAACTCTTCGAGGGCTCATACGGGCTCCGGCATCTGGGCGTCCAGGTTTTGCGGTTTATGTACAGATAATACCTATACAAATGGAATGCACCAGGGAGCCTTTTCCCCAAGGGGACAGCCACTCGCAGCGCGGTCTTGGGCAGCACGATTCAGGCGGTGTCTGACCGCTCACGCAGCGCCACACGGTGAAGCCGGGACGACGCTATCGGCTGCTACGTCTCACGCGACGAGAGCCCGGGAAGCCCCACCGATCGCTCCGGGGAGTCCGGAGACAGGTGAGGACTTCCCGCGCGCGAGATCGCAGAACAGATCGATCTCTCCCCGTTCGGCGACGACACAAGGGTTCCATCGTCCGCCACGTCGGCCGAACCCGCCTTCCACGTCGGAGTGTCGAGAAGCGACTCCTTCTCGAGTGCGGATATCGGGGAGAGACGATGCCCAGCCAGACCCGGCTCTCGTCGAGGCGATCGTACGGGGTCACCATTGGGTCGACGCTCTCGCGAGCGGACGCTTCCGGTCCTTGACTGAGATCGCGATCGTCTCCGTCGTGACCGGGGCCCTCCGACAGGCGCTGGTCGTCGCACTCACGGTGCCGCTCAAGGGCTGGGGATGCTGCTCGGCTCGGACGGGCTGGTCCTCGAGTCCCTGGTCGCAGAGCCCGGTGCCCACGCGCCCGATCTGGCCGCGCTCCCCTCGCTCGCAGAGATGCTCGACACCCCGCCAGGCCTGGGTCTCGGGCTGAGGGGCGCGTGGGTCCCGAGGACGATCCCCCGCTGGCGGAGCGGATCCTGAGGCTTCCGGAAGTATGTCTCTTCCGGGGCGAGTGCGCGGAGCGTGAGTGCGTGTTCTTGGAAGGAGTTCGATTCCATGGTGCGTCCCTACGCTGCTCCGTTCCAATGCGATCCGTCAGACGATTCCACCGTGCACGAGCGCATCGGCCACCTTGATGAAGCCTCCGACGTTGGCACCGCGCCGGTAGTCGATCCCGCCATCTCGCTCGCCGTGCTCCACACAGGTCTCGTGGATCGTACGCATGATGTCCTGGAGACGCGCGTCCACTTCCTGCCGCGACCAGCGCATCCGCATCGCGTTCTGGGTGATCTCGAGCCCCGAGATCGCGACTCCACCGGCGTTCGCGGCCTTGCCCGGAGCGTGGGTCACGTCCGCTTTCGAGAAGAGGTCCGACGCTTCCGCCGTGCAGGGCATGTTGGAGCCTTCGCATACGAGCTCGCAGCCATTTTCGATGAGCTCCCTTGCGTCCTTCTCACCGATCTCGTTCTGCGTCGCACAGGGAAACGCCAGGTCGCAGGGGATGCGCCGGGGCGTTGCCCCCTTGCGGTATTCGAGGCCGAACTCCTCGGCGAAAGCCGAGATGCGTCCGCGCTCCTCCTGTTTGATCCGCCTCGCCCCCTCGATCTGCTCGTCGTCGAATCCGTCGGGTGCGTGGACGGTGCCGTCGGAGTCCGAAAGGGAAATCACCCGGGCTCCGAGCGCGCGTAGCTTGGACGCGGCGTGGAGCGCCACATTGCCCGATCCCGACACCACAGCCGTCTTGCCATCGAGATCCGCTCCCGCCTGGGAGAGCACGTTCTGGGCGAAGTACGCGCACCCCCAGCCCGTGGCCTCGCTGCGGATGTGGCTGCCTCCCGACGCCAGCGGCTTGCCGGTGAGTGCCCCTTCGAAGGCCCCGATCAGGCGCTTGTACTGCCCAAAGAGGAAGCCCACCTCGCGCAAGCCCACTCCGATGTCGCCCGCGGGAATGTCGACGTCCTCTCCGATGTAGTGATGGAGCTGGGTCACGAAGGCCTGGCAGAAGCGCATGACCTCGGCCTCTGAGCGCCCCCGCGTGGAGAAGTCCGCGCCTCCCTTGGCGCCGCCCATCGGTAGGTCCGTGAGGCTGTTCTTCAGTGTCTGCTCGAAGGCCAGGAACTTGAGCGTTCCCGGCTCGACGGACGCGTGGAAGCGGAGCCCTCCCTTGTAGGGACCGACCGCGTTGCAGAACTGGACGCGATAGCCGCGGTTGATCTGCACGCGGCCGGCGTCGTCCTGCCAGCACACCCTGAACTGGACTACGCGGTCGGGCTCGACCAGGCGCTCCAGCACCCGTGCATCGCGATACTCCGCGCGGTCATTGACGAGAGGCACCAGGTCGCGTGCCGCCTCGCGCACCGCCTGGTGGAATTCCGACTGACCGGGATTCCGTCTTTCGACATGGGCCAACAGTTCTCGGCATCGAATTTCTTGGACATGGAAGCGATATTATTAGATATAAAATCTTTACAATAATTTGCTCTCGTATAGTATTGAGATTTCAGGAGCACGGCGGCCGGCGGCGTTCGGAGGGACTGACCGAGACAGACCCGGCCCGAGCAGCAAAGGGAGGTCGTACGTCGTGAGCCAAGGGGGGAAGAAGGATCAGCTGAGCGGTCGCTTGAAGGAGGCGGCGGGGGCTCTGCTGGATGATGAGGATCTCAAGCAGGAGGCAAGCTCGACAAGGCCGCGGGAGACCTGAAGGAGACGGTCGGTCGCGCCATCGACCGTGTGAAGAACGCCGTCAAAGGGGACGACGACTAACTCAGCGATCCCTGGCTCCTCCCCAGGAAGTCACCGCGGCCGCGGCCAGCTTGGGCACGGGAGCCCATACGGCACGGCTTCGCTACCGATGCGGTCCGAAGCGGAGTTCCCGAGGAGTGGCCCCGCTGAGGCTCGGAGGTGTAGGACATGGGACTTCTGATCGACGGGAAGTGGCACGATCGGTGGTATGACACGGCCGGCACCGGCGGCCGCTTCCTTCGCAAGCAGAGCCGGTTCCGCAACTGGATCCGCGCCGACGGCTCCACCCCCTACGCGCCCGCGGCTGGCCGCTATCACCTGTACGTATCCCTTGCCTGCCCGTGGGCCCACCGGACACTCATCTACCGCAAGCTCATGGGCCTCGAGCACGCCATCTCGCTTTCAGTCGTCGAACCGCTGATGGCCACTGACGGCTGGACGTTCGGGGACGCGCCCGGCAGCGTGCCGGATTTCGTGAACCACGCGAAGTTTCTGCACGAGATCTACGTGAAGGCGGACCCGCAATACAGCGGTCGGGTCACCGTGCCCGTGCTTTGGGACCGCCAGCGTGGGACCATCCTCAGCAACGAATCCTCGGAGATCATCCGCATGTTCGGCGAAGAGTTCGGCGGGGTGGCGGAGTCGGACGTCGACTACCGGCCCACCGAGCTGCGCGATGAGATCGACGCGGTAAACGAGTTCGTCTACCCCTTCATCAACAACGGCGTCTATCGCTGTGGCTTCGCCACCACGCAGGAGGCCTACGAGGAGGCGTACCACCAGCTCTTCTTCGCGCTCGATGCCGTCGAGGAGCGCCTGGGAAGGAACCGCTATCTGGTGGGCGACCGGATTACCGAGGCTGACTGGCGGCTCTTCACGACGCTCGTCCGCTTCGATTCGGTCTACGTCGGACACTTCAAGTGCAACCGCAACCGCATTGCAGACCTCCCGAATCTCTCGGGCTACCTGCGCGAGCTCTACCAGCTGCCCGGAGTGCGAGACACGGTGAATTTCGCGCACATCAAGGAGCACTACTACCGCAGCCACACGACGATCAACCCGACCGGCATCGTGCCCATGGGCCCGACCCTCGATCTCGACGCTCCGCACGGACGCCGGCGCTGAGCGAGGAGTCGTGCAACGCGACTGGGCCCACGGATCGCGTGTCGAGGACGCGTTTATGAGTAGGAAGCTGCTGGCTCGCCTGCTCGAGCGGGGGCTGAGTGCGAGCCAAACCTGAGCGAAGGAGCAACCGAACGCCATGGAGAACGACTCCAAGCCCGCGACCGCCGAAAGGGAGTGCGTCTGGGACTACCCGCGGCCTCCGCGTCTGGAGCCGACGCCGAAGCAGATCCGTGTCGAGTTTGCCGGCGTGGTCCTGGCGGACAGCGCTTCCGCGTTTCGCGTGCTCGAGACGAGCCATCCGCCCGTCTACTACGTTCCGCCGAAGGACGTGGCCATGCGATTCCTGGTAGAGTCGCGGTTCAGCTCGTATTGCGAGTGGAAGGGGAGAGCCGGCTACTACGACGTCGTGGTTGGCCATAGGCGCGCCGACAAGGTGGCCTGGTTCTACCCCGACCCGACGCCGGCCTTCCATCCGATCCGCGACTACATTGCGTTCTACCCGGGGCCCATGGACGGCTGCTTTGTCGACGGCGAGCGAGTCGTGGCACAGCCGGGCGACTTCTACGGTGGCTGGATCACCTCGGACCTCGTGGGTCCTTTCAAGGGCGGAGCCGGAACCCGTGGCTGGTAGTGACGCGGCCGCCGTCGAACAGCCGCAGTGAGGCTCCGTCGTCTCCTGGACTAGACCGTCTGATGCGCAAGTCCATGGCCCAGGCTGATCTGTCGATCCCGGTGATCCTGTTGATCGCGGTCGCGATCGGTTGGGCACGAAGCCAGGGCGGACAGCGGGTCGGGCCGGTCCCCGTGTTAGCCCTGTGAGGCTCCCTCTGCTTCGCCCTCGCCTGGCTGGTCTTCGTCCATGCCTAGGCCGCTCAGACCGAGCGCCACTTCGACCTGACAGGGAGCCTCACCTACTTCACGGTCGTCGCCTGCGGCGGGGCCCTGGGAAACCGCGATCCGCGCGCCCTCATGCTGGCGCTGCTGGTCGGCGTCTGGGACCTGCGTCTCGCCAGCTTCCTTTTCGCGCGGATTCGCCGCGAAGGCGCCGACCGCCGCTTCGACGCTCTCAAGCCCGGTTTCGAGGGGACCGCGATACGTCTCGGAGCGGAGGGCTCCGCTCTCCGGCCCACTTCCGTGGGATTTCCCTGAGCCCTGGAACAGGGACCGACAGCCCGGCGAGCAGGTGACTTCTCGGCGGGGTAAGGTCAAGTCGGACCGCAGGGTGGGACTTTGATTCGGGCCACCGCAGTGACCATCGCCGAGGTACTCCTCTTCGGAGCGTGCCTATTCGGCGCCGCCGGCAGCCTCTCATGGCCCATGGCGTGGGCTGTTCTAGCTATCTACTCCCTGCCCAAGGCCGCAGCCTTCGCGTTTCTCGACCCTGGGCTCATCCGGGAGCGGGTGGCTCCTGGGCCCGGCGTGGATCGCGGCGACGTGGTGCTCGCAACGCTCGGCTTTCTGGCCCTGTACCCAGGTACGTTCGTCGTGGCTGGCCTCGATGCCGTTCGCTTAGGCCCTGCCCTCCCGATGGCGCAATCCGTCCAGGTGGCGGCGCTTCTGGTCTTTGCGTTGGGCTATGGCTTCGCGTACTGGGCAGTCTACTCCAACCCATTCTTCGCGACCTTCGTGCGGATCCAGGAGGATCGCCATCACTCGGTCGTCTCCTCGGGACCCTATGCTCTGATTCGGCATCCCGGCTATGCCGGCGGGCTGCTCGCCCACCTGGCCCTTCCATTCGCACTCGGGTCCATCTGGGCCTTGCTGCCCGCGGCCGTAGGTGCGCTCCTCTTCGTTGCGAGAACATCTCGTGAGGATCGGACGCTGCGGGAAAGTCTCGTCGGCTATCGCGAGTATCAGGCCCGGGTTCGTTGGCGCCTATTGCCGGGCGTCTGGTAGCCGAACGCCTGCGGCCTTCCATGAGGGCGATGTTGTCATGCCTTCTTCTTCGGACGACGCGGGCGAGGATTGACGACCAACGAGCAGGCCCACGAGCAGGCCCAGGCCATTTTCGAGCTGGCGCTTCGCCAGCAGCTCTCGATCTACGCCCGGCGGAGCCGTAGGCCGCGGTTGTTGCCCGCGGAGCGGGCCCCTCGATCTCTCGGACCTTCTAGAAGGTGGGAACGAGACGTTGCGCCACGCGATTCCCGCGCAGGTTGGGTTTCCTACCCGCGGACGCTCCAAACTTCGGCGCCCGATCGAGCGTCGAGCTCGTCGAGCATCTGCTGGACTACGCGGCAAGCCTCTTCGTCGTGCGCGTAGAAGTCCTTACCCGTACGTTCCCACCACTTGCGCACACGGGGCATCGCGAGATAAGGCATGAAGATCGACCGCCGGATGACGGCCATCTCCGAATCGAGAAGTCCTCGTCGCTGCAGCTGCTCCGTGCGAACCAGCTCGCCGATCAAGATCGAGATCTGAACGGCGAACTCGTACCCTTCTTCCGGGCTCAGGTGCTCCTCCGTGAGCAGTGCCTTCATCATGACGGGATTCGGACCGGAAGGAGAGAACCATCGAAGCTGGATCTCCGCCGCCCACCTTCCGGAATCCGTCGAGAAGCTGTTTCGAGCCTGGATCCGAGACATCTCGATCTGGCGCCTGGCCTGGCCGACCTGGACGGCGAGGTAACCGAGCGTGGCGAGCGTAGCGACAGCAGCCAGAAGCTCTCCGAGGCTGCCGAGGTCTTGAATCGTCAATCGAGCCCTCCCGCTTCTAGAGGAACGAGTAACTCCACGACGCGAACAAAGCGACGCAATTCGATTGCGGATCTCCCCTGCGTGGAGGATACCGCCGACTTCGAGTCGGGCAGGCGCTCGAAGCTGCGGATCCTTTCGGTCGGCGCGTGACATGCGTGCCTGCCGCAGGTGGAGAGGCCATCTACGCGCCCTCGGGCTCCAAGGCTCTCGCTCCGAAGCGTGTTTGCGGTTCGAACCCCGAGCGCATAGCGGCGCTGGCCGAGTCTCCCTGCGCGTGGATCGCCTCGCCTCGGGATGTCAACGTCGCGGATTCGACTGGCTTCGATGACCGAGTGCTTGAGCTTCGACTTCATTCTTGTGAGCTACGATCGAAGATCTCTGATTCGACGTAATCGATGAACGACTCCGTTAGATCGTATTGTTTCCAAACAGGCCAGCTTTTGCGGAGAAAATCGGTTCTCATTGCCCGTCTGAATCCCGCCATTCGAGCTTCGAATACCTCGTCAGAGACCGAACCGTCTTTGTGGTTGAGAAAAACGGTTTCCATGAGTCCAAAGAGACGTTGCGCATAAGACTGGACAATTCGTCTCTCAGAATCGGTGAGGCCTGCTCCCTTTCGAGCCTTCGAAAACACATCCAGGTGCTGAGAACTGAAATTCAGTATGTCGGTCAGTTCCGTACGGTAGGCTTCGAGCGCGCCGGATCGTAACGCGCGCGTATTCTGTTTCATGTGAGTGGCGAGATAAGCCAACGTTGCAATCACGCCGGTAGCCCCCAGTGCTTCAGCGACGGCGCCGATTGCTTCCCAGTTCATTCGGTCCTCCCCTCTCTCGTCCCCGACACCGGCTCCTGGCCTACACCGACCGGGCATGTCGCCGGCAGAACGGGACAGCAGAGCGCTTCGTGGGAACTGCGCGACGTGAGTTCCTGGACCATGTCGTCGTGCTCAGCAGGAATCACCTGCGGCGTCTCTTCCGCGAGTACATCGACTACTACGACTCCGAGATAGTCTACACCTAGATCGGCGATGCTCATGGCGTCCGGGAGTCCGAAACTCGCGCCTCATCCAGCACCAAACTCATCGTTCTGCCGCGCGCCGGCGGTCAGCACCATCGATACACCTGGCGCGACACGGCCTGATAGGGGTCAACGACGCTCGAGCTCGGTCGATCGCCGCGTGCGGATGAGAATCAGAACGCACAGGCGGTCGGGTCCGACTCACCCGCCGTCAGCTCCGCAGGATATCCGCCGGCAGCTCAATCGTGCTCTCGGTTTCGATGAAGCGCCTGAAGGCGGGGCTGAATGCGAGACGCTGCTCCTGCCACCACTCTCGGTAGCCGGGACTCAGGAAGTTCGAGCGGATGCGTCCCTCCCAGCCCTCCCACTCTTCCTCGCCGATGGCGCTATTGCGATACTGGAAATGGAGGTTCTCGTAGGCTCGGATGGTACTGATCACCATCAGGTCGAAGCGCTGCCGATCGAGGGAGTCGAGGCTCGAGCGATCACGGGCGCCACGTGCGAGGACGTCGAAAGCCTTCTCGTCCCGCGCCAGCTCACTCGCGAGCGTACTCATCGTCGCGACGGCGTTCTGGTAACTCGCCGTACGAACGGAGAGCGTGTTGGTTCGCAGCTGACGCACCAGGTAGAGCAGCGTCACGATGACGCCGACGCCACCGAGGAAGTCACCGAGGTTGCCAAGGGTATCGATCATGTTGCGAATCTAGCCCGCGTGCGACGAATACTGCGGTGCTGATAGCACGAACTCTCCCAGAAGGGGAGGAGAATGTTGAGGAAGATTCCGAAGCGGCTCGCCGCGACGTCGTCCGTGTCGCCGATGCCTTCGCGCACGCCTTTCAACTAGACCGCAGTGAGACCGGGATCGAGCATTTCATCGAGGAGTTCGCGCCAGTCTCGATCGCTCTCGCGGATCCCCGAGAGGCGCGACTCCTCGTTCTGCGCGCGGATCTGGATCGCGAGGCAGGGGAGCGACACGACGACCGCGACGGCGCACACGATTTCTCCAATTGCTTCGGCGGCTTCCCAGTTCGTCGCCGTGCATTGTCCACCGATCGTCGATGGAGATCCAGACCCGTCGAATCGCAGGCGCAGAGCCCGACCGCGTGACGACTGCCATGCTGACGAAGCGCGTCGACCTGCTTATGGATCGGAAAGAGCAGGAGTCTCTGGCCGGCTTCGAGCGGGCGCCGGTCCCGGAGGCGGTAGGCCTCCGGCAAATCGATTCTCAGGCGAAACCGGACCGCCTGAATCGCCCATAGAGACGATCGGGGGCGCTGGTGGGCTGGGCCCGTAAGGCCCAGCGTCTCCGGTTGGGAGCCACCTGGCCGCCCGCCCCAAAACCCCGCGACACGGCGGAATCTTCTGCTGCTGAGGCGCGCCCCGGGTCAACGGACCGCGGAGACGCAGACCAGTTGGCGGTGCGGGGAGTCTGGTGCGAACCGGTCTCTGGGGCCCGTTCCGCGTGCGGCTGGGAAGATATAGTGAGTTGGCGCCTCATCCGGCATCCGCGCCTGGGCTGAAGCCTGGAGATGGGAGCCCAACGGCGTCCTCGATCGGCACTTGCCTGCATCCGGAACAGGAAACACTGCCATCGGAACAGGGATGAGATCGCCCGCGCCGGGCAGATCCCCCATTGCCTCAACGACGCTCCCCAGGCCACGAGGCGCCTCAGTCTGCGAGGGCTACCGCGACTTCGGAGCCGACCACCTCGATACTGGCGCTGACTCCGCTCGAGACCGCCAGCTCGTGGCGACCGCCGCACGCCGTGTAGACCATGGTGATCTCGCCCTCGGCCGTCGGGATGCGCAGCGTGCGCTCGCCGTCGCCGCGGAAGGGGGCGACGCGCACCGTCAACGAGTCGAGTGGGTGTTGATCGACGAAGTCCACGACCGGCGCCAGCGGCACGACCGCGCCGTCGCGGAGCCACAGGGGGAGCGCATCGAGGTCGCCCTCGGTGTCGATCCAGCGCGGGCCCTCCTGGCGCTCACCACTCGCCCAGTCGGTCCAGCCGCCCTTGGGCAGGTAGACCTTCCGACGCCCGCTCTCGTCGAGGATCGGCGCGGCGAGCAAGGCGTCGCCCACGAGCCACTGGTCGGCGACGCCGCGCGTAGTCGGGTCGTCGGGGAACTCGAGCACCAGCGCACGCGAGACGGGCAGGGCAGCCTCGACGCAGTCGATGGCGGTCGCCCACAGATAGGGCAGCAGCCGGTAGTGCAGCCGGATCGCCTCACGGCAGCGCGCCATCGTCGCCGGCGGCCGCTTCCACAGCTCGCGGTGGCCCGTGCCGTGGATGCGCGGGTGCGAGAAGAGCACGCCCGCCTGCATCCAGCGCACCAGCAGGTCGTCGCCCGCGGTGCCGAAGAAGCCGCCGATGTCCATGCTCCAGAACGGGAAGCCCGAGAGGCCGAGCGAAAGCCCGCCCGCGATCTGGGGCGCCAGATTGTGCCAGTTGGCGCTGCTGTCGCCGCCCCAATGGAGCGGGTAACGCTGGCTGCCGGCCCAGGTCGAGCGCGCCCAGATGATCCACTCGCCCGTCGCCGCCTCGGTCGCCTCGGCGACGGCCCGGTTGTAGAGCAGTGGGTAGAGGTTGTGCATGCGGTGGCCCGGCGTGCCGTCGTGGTAGACGCCGTCCAGCGGCGCCTGCTCGCCGAAGTCCGCCTTGATCACGCGGGCGCCCAGGTCGAACAGACGCCGCAGGTGTTTCTGGTAGATGCGCACCGCCACGGGGTTCGTGAAGTCGATGCAGCCCACGCGCCCCGCGAAGCCCGGCGTGTAGCAGATGGCGACGTCGTAGATCTCGCCGCTGGCGGTCTTCACGAAGCCGCCCGCCTCGGCGAGCTCCTCGAAGAGCGCGCAGCCCTCGGGAATGTACGGGAGCTGCCAGAGGCAGACCTTGGCGCCGAGCTGCCCCATATCCTTCGTGAAGGCAGCCGGGTCGGGGAAACGCTCGGGGTCGAACTCGAGGTCGCAGCGCCAGTTCTCGCGGAACCAGAACGTGTCGAGGTGGAGAACGTCGGTGGGGATCTCGTGCGCCCGGTTATTGCGCACCACCTCGAGGGCCTCCTCGGCCGACTGGTAGGAGATCTTGCTCTGCCAGAAGCCGAAGCTCCAGCGCGGCGGAACATGCGCCTTGCCCGTGAGGTCGGTGTAGCGGGCGAGGATCTCCTTGGGCTCGCCCACGAAGAGGTAGTAGTCGAGGAAGTCCTCCTCGACGGCCACCTGCAAATCCGCGGCGGCACGGCTACCGACCCAGCAGGTCATGCGCGCCGAGTGGTGCAGGAAGGCGCCCCAGCCGCCGGTCGTCCAGAAGAACGGGATGTTCTTGTAGCTGCGGGGCGTGGTCGTGCCCATGGCCTCGACCATGTTCAAATCTACGGTCTGACCCACCTTGTCGAGGGCCGTGAACTGCTCGCCGAAGCCAAACACACCCTCCCGGGGGCGCAGCGAGAAGCACTCTACGGCCAACGGCCGGTCGTCGCGCGTTCGGCAGATACCCGTGTTGTAGGCGTCCCAGGCGTGCAAGTGGTTCTTCTCGGGCCCACCGATCTCGGTGAGGGTGCGGCCCGCGGCGTCGAGGACGTGCAGCCGCAACGAAAGTAGCTCGGTCTCGACGCGTGCCCTTGCCGTCGCGAGCACCACACGACCATCAGCCTCCTCGATCGACACGGGCCCGGGCGCGGGCGGCGCGCCGACGATCATCGGCGTCTCGTTGTCAGGCAGCGTGTCGCCCTCGGCGTAGCGGACGCGGAACACGTCGTCGGCGACCGCCTCGACGCGCAGGAGCCCCTCGGCGCCGTCGCGCGGCAGGTAGACGCCGAGGTCGTCGCCCTCAACCTGCCAGCGGGGGCTGCGCCAGCGTTGCGCGGTGGTGCGCACCATCAAGGCCGCGGCCTCGCGCTCGAGAAGTTCGCACGTGCCCACGGAGGAGCGATCCACGTCGCGCTGCTCGAGCGCGCGCGTGTACAGGTCGTCCACGATCGGATGATGAGACACCGAGCGGCGGTTATACCACGTGCGGATGAGGACGGGGCCGGCCGCCTGCTCGCCGAGGCGACCGGGCGGGTACGTGCGCGAGAAGCAGGCCATCGTCGAGTTCGCCCTTCGGCAGCAGTTCGCGATCTACGCTCGGTGCCTACCGCGGCCCAGGATCGCTCCTCTCGATCGAGCCTTCTGGGCCGTGCTCCCGCGGTTCTGGCCCCGATGGAAGAGCCTCCTCGTGGTCGTGGCAGCCCTGCACGGTCCTTCGCTGGCAGCAGCGTCGCTTCCGAGCCTACTGGCGTTCGATCTCGACTTCTGGGCCAGGTAGACCTCCGATCCCGGAGGAAGCCAAGGCTCTCATTGCCCGCATGGCCACTGAGAACCGCTGGCGCGCCTGAAAGATCCACGCCGAGCTGGGAAGGCTCGGGTTCTGTGTGGGTCTCTCCACGATCTCCCGGGTTTCCCGAAAGCTGAGCCGGACCCCGGCTGCCAGCAACGGTGGAAGACATTTCTCCGGAACCATCGAGATCTGATCACCGGGATGGATTTCTTCACCCTGCCTACCGTCCGATTCCAGCTCTTCTAGGTCTGGTTCGTGATCGGTCACGGACGAAGGTGGATGCTCCATTTCAACTACGCCCGGAGCCCATCGCAGAAGGTCACGGGGAAACGCTTCGTGGGCAGCGTTCGCCGGAAGGAATGACGCCCTCACCAAACTTCAGAGCTAGCTGCTCCGCAACGATACGGATTCGCCGAGCTTCCGCGCGTGCGAGACGATTGCCAGGTCAAATCTGGACCGAGAGATAGACCGAGGTGGCGACAGTCGCGCTGGCTTCGAGGAACTCGTCGAGGCTGCCGAGATCTTGGATCGTCGTGACCGCCGTCTAACGGAGCGACGGTTCCGCTGCGAGGCTCGGCACCTGCGTGCCACGCGTGAAACGCCATGGTTTCAATGCCAGACGTTACCAGCCGTCGACTGGAACGCGCTGTGGCTCGACAGCTGCAACTGTCTTTTGGACGGCGGGCTCGCAAGGCCACCCGGGGAAGGGGTGGGGGCCTCGGGCATAGCTCGGATGCTAACTCTGAGCGTGCGTCGTCTCGGGTACGCTGCTAGCCAACCCAGCTCCCTCGGGCGGTGTGGCCAAGAGTTCTTCGACGACTCCGACGCAGTAGTCGCTAAACCACAACTGCCGTTCAAACCACCATTGCGATCCACCCGGAGTAGAGAGGTTCGCGGGGATCACGCGGCGCTTTGGCGCGAGAAGCTCTTCGAGATACGGGCTCTCGCGACTCGCGAAGTACTCCTGTTCGAGGCCGTGAAGCCACGTAAACATGATGTTGTCGAATTGAACCCCCTCCGCGGGGCTGAGCGAGGCAAGATCTTCGCTTCCGCGGACTTAGATTTCCGAAAGAACTTGAGTATTGTTCGCATGCATGGTGGTGACGAGGGCGTTGCCGGCTTCGCGAGCGCTGCTTCGCTGAATCGCACGGGTGTTCTGGCGAAGCTGGACCGCAACAAAGACCAGCGTCACGAGAACGCCGATCCCTCCAATGAACTCTTCCAGACTTGCGAGTTCGTCGAGTGACATTAGCTCCGCCGCCCAACGAATCGGCGTTCAGCGGCCAGCACCAGCGCTGACCGAACCCGACCCTTTCGATCCTGTATGCCGCCAGACCGCGGGTCGGGTCAATTCAGACGAGCTGTTGCTGGTCCGCTGACTCCCTTGTTGGGCGAAGTCGTCTTGTGGCCAGCGGAAGGAGCCTTGAGAACGACGTCCGCGTCCGGGCGGGCATGCGCTTTTCGAGGATGCGCAGACCCGCTAGGAAACCAACGAACGACTCGCACCTGGCTGAAGCCAGATAGAAACTGCCGCTCCCACCATGACCAGAACAGCACAAGTTGCGAAGATCGCCTGCGCACGACGCGTTTCGAGCTTCCATGCGGCCACGCAGATCGCTGTCATGAACAGCTCAGGGGCGTGCGTCGGGGTCAGGATGGGTACATCGAACAGGATTAGATCTCGCACCAACGAAACTGCTGGGATGCACCCGAAGGCTGTGAAGAAGGAGCGACGAACGCGAAAGAAGTGGGAATCCCAGTCGGAGTCGGGGTTCTCGAGTACCAATGCCGCGGATCCCACGAACAGAATCCCTGGATTCACCAGCAACATCGTGAACGTGGCGAGGTTCCACGACTCCACTTCACGGTAGGACCAGAACCCCCACCATATGAGAAGGTGCGTGAAGAGCGCGATCACGACCCAGACCGCGTGAACCCAGTAGCGGCGCTCCGGACTGAAGACGGCCCGAATGTTGACGAGGATATGGGCAACACTGAGCGAAAGAACGATGGAAACCGCGACCGACAGATACTCAAATTGTGTCACGGTTCGAGCATCTCCAGAAAATCGCTTCGCCGCGCAACGGATCAACGTTCAGCGGCGTGGGAAAGCTTCGCACAGCGCCCGCCGAAGCCTTGGGTTCTCGCGATTCTACCACGATGGTTGGATCTCAAGCGATTCCACGTCCGCAGCAACGGCTTGTTTGACGGCGGGCTGCTCCCCGGAATCCGCAGGTTCAGGCGGCTCTCCATAGGACTGCCATAGATCGGTCATTACATACTGATGGTCGTATTGGCCTTGGACGTGCTCGATTGCCTCTGCGAACTCTGGACCGAACATCCCCTTGACCCGCTCCCACCATCGGGACCCACCTCGCGTGCGGATGGTGCCAATCAAGCCTGCCATCCAGCGCTCGTAGGAGCGCTTTCTCGATGAGACCCTGGCGATGCATGCGGAACACGGCCTCGAGGTGATTCATAAGTGGATGCATGAAGATGCGGAAGCGGGCCTGTGCGTCCGGGTCGAGCTCAGAATATCGATTGAAGCCGCCCCGTAGAATGGCGGTCAAACCGGGTGTCGTCGCGAGCGGATGCCAGAGGTGGGCAGTATCGAGCAATTCACTCTGGTTCTCGGCTCTCGCAAGCGTCGTGTGCTGACTGATCTTTCTAGCTTGATAGAGAATCGAGAGGATCACGGCCGCTGCACCGATGATCTCTCCGACATTTCCGATGGCTTCTAGGTCCATTGGATTCTTCCGCCGTCGAACGGATCGGGCTTCAGCTGCAACAGACAGCGTCGACCGTCAGCGCGATACCGCAGCGGCCCGACGCCAGAATGCTACTGAACTCGGGAACGCCCAGCTGTCTGTTGGCAGCTGCAAGTTCTTGTCAGGCGGCTCTTCGTTCGAAACCAACTGCGGGCGGCGGCGTTGTTACGGCCTATTGGCGTCGCGAAGAACGCGAAGTACGAACTCGCGAAACTCGGGGCGGTAGAATCCGTCTTGGACGTTCTCCATGTAGCTGAGGTACATGGGCCAGTTTCCGTTCACGGCGATGTGCGTCGCGAGGATCGCCCGCTCGTCCGGACTCGGCTGGGTCTGAAAGCGGGCCTGCCACTGGCCGATCTCGGTTCCCATCAGGTAGGTCGCGCGTTGCCACTTCTCGTCGCGCTCCTCGCGGAGCGCCTCGATCTGCTCTCGATTCCAGCTCCGAAACGTCCTCACCAACGCCATCAGCTCGGGGTCCGCGGCGCGAGCGTGGTACATCTTGTAGACCGAGTTCCAGTGGGCCCAGCTCACCTGGGCTTCGACGGCTCGCGTGTTCTGCCGCATCTGCTCGCGGCTGTGTCGGATCTGCGACGCCAGGTAGACCAGCGACACGATGACGCCAATGGCGGCAAGTAGTTCTGCAACGGCACCGATCGCTTCCCAATTCATGGGATGAGAGGGTATCGCCGATTCGTCGAATTGGTCGCTTCGTGGATCAAACTTCGTGAATCTGACCGACATGAAGCGGGCCGATCTGCTTCTGCTTCAGCTCATGCCGATAGCAAATCAAACTCGGTTCGCCGTCCGACGGATACGCGGTTGCGCTGCGCCCAACAGCACTGATCGCCAACGCTGGGGCACGCCGCCCTCCGCCAGACTCTACCATGCACCAATTGAAGCGAGCTGTTGGGCAGCAGCTGCAACCGCTTCTTAGACGGCGACTAGGGCGAAGGATGCCAGTGCGGAGTCGCCTTCTCGAGGTTTGGCAACACGTGGAGCTCGACGTGCTCGACAAACTCTGGAGGAAACAGCGTCTGCCCTTTCGCCCACCAGTCGCGGCACGCCTGCTGAGACAGGTAGGACCCCAGGTGTAGCTCGAGGGAGTTGTCGCCAATAAAGCCCTTTGCGGCGGCTTCGTAGATCTCGGAAAGGCTGTCAAAGATGGCGGCGTACATGAGATTCAGTCGCGCCCGCTCCGTTGGCGTGAGCTCAGCTTGCTCGGCGGCTTTCATCATGAGCGCGGCAATTTCCTCGGTCTGCACTGCGGATAGCCGAAGCTGAGTAGAAGTGCTTCGGATTGCTTGAAGCGTCTGCAATCGGGTCGCTTCCGCAGCTTGTCGGATCTGCCGAGCCAGGTAGATGAGCGTCGCGATCGTCGCGAGGCCCCCGGGCATCTCCGCGACTGCACCGACCGCGTCCCAGCTCACATTTGCTCCGTCGTCCAACGGATCGTCGTTCAGCGGCGCGCGCCAACCTGGCACAGCGGCTGTCAACGCCCCGGTTCATGAGATTCTACCACGCCCCATATCAGCACAGGCGAAGCACGTCCGCTGCAACGCGTTGTTGGACGGCAGACCGCGCACTGCGGCGAGTAGAGAGTTCCTGCGGCGGTATTGCCTGATGCCTTGCGCCTGGATGCCGAGAGGCTCGCAGACCCCGGGCGCGGGTCGGATTCGGTGGTCCGGTTGAGCTAGCCGCTTGGCTGCTTCGAGGGACCCTCTGATCCAGGGGGCATGTAGGCGACTTCGTCGATTCGTATAATCGCGCCGTCGCGCACCGTGAAGAACTGGAAGAGCTGTGCGTCGAACCGGAGGTTTCCGATCGATCCGGTGTAGTCGCCTCGATGCACGACGAGATCTTCATCGACGATGAGGCTCCCCGTGCTCAGCCCCCGCCTCTCGACGTCTAGGCCACGGATGAGCAGCTGCAAGAAACCGTCGCGAGTCTTGCCAAAGACACCGTGGTAGAGAGGGGTCGCGGCGCATTCCCATTCCAGCGCCTCCACCATGGTCTCTCGAACGGCCTGCTCGACCTGTCCACTCTTCTAGAGCTCGAGGTAGCGCCTGACGATTGCCGCATTCTGCAGCTCTTCCGCAGTCTTCATTTCCACTCCCGACGAAAACCTCCCGGCCGAAAATGCGGGCGCGATTGTGCCCCAACGAGTATAGGGCGAGCCCCGGTGGCATTAGCGAGTTCGCAGGGAGGCATGCGCGTGAGCTCGCGGTCCCGGAGAGACTCTCGGGAGGCCCTTTGCGCCGGGATGCTCATGAGACTGCTAGCCGTTCGCACGTCCAGCTGCCGTCTGGCAGACCAGCGACACGATGACCGCGACCCCACCGAAGAAATCCCAGTGGTTTGCTAGGTCTTGCAGGCTCACTGGTCCGCTCGGGAGCAGGATCACGAGGAAGAAGGCACCTGTGCGTGCTCAGTATTCGTTTGCGTCGCTGCTGCTCAGCTTTTCCGATCCACACTGACGCCCGTTCTCAGACGATAGTTCCGGGCACCGCAAGGTTCAGTCTTCTCGCCCGGCTCGAGCGAGAGCAGAGTGGCCTGGATGGTGCTGGTGGTGATCACTCTGGGGATCTCGATCCTTCGCAGCTGCGCGGCCTTCTTCCATCCACGCGATGAGCAGGTCAGCATCGAGTTCGTGCTCCGGCAGCAGCTCGTGACCTACGCTCGGCGCCAACCGAGGCCGAGGATCGCTCCGCTCGATCGAGCCTTCTCGACCGTTTTCTCACGTCTCTGGCCTCCTGACTTGCCGCGAGTCCCGACCGCCACTGTCTGCTTACGTCATCGCTTCTCCTCAATTCCCAGCGGATGACCGCCCCGCGTCGCGGGCGTGAGAACACACAGAGGCGCATCAGTCGCTTCCCGGGACGATTTCAAGTACGCCTTGCGTGAGCGGCCGACACTTCGCGCTCGCCCGACGAGTCGTCACGCGCGTTCAGGCTAGGACTCCACGAATTCCAGGCTCTGTTCCGCAAACAGCTCGGAGATCTTCAGCTCGCGGCTGGACAGACCCTGGTCGTGGGAGTATCGACAGAGCGCTTCCAGGGTCTTCCGGCTCGCCCCGATTCCGTAGGGGTAGAAGTTCTTGCCCATGAGCCTGCGGGTCTCTTCCAGCTCTGTGGAGAACCACGGGAGCGAGCTGAACGCCCAGCCCATCTTCCTCATGAAGTCGTAGTCCTGCTTCTTGGCTTGCGAATAGGCGTCGAATACGGCCCGCGCGAGCCAGGGCTCCCGCTCGAGCAGGCTGCGTCGAATCGCGACCCCATGCATGATGGGGAAGATCCCCGTCTTCTGATACCAGGCCTTCTCTACGGAACGCGAATCCGGGAAGAGACGACCCACGTTGGGGTCTCCCTGGATGAAGGCGCGCGGTTCGGAGGCATGAAAGCAGGCGTCCACCTGACCCCTCGCCAGCAGATCCGATTCGTCCATACCAGGAGGCCCGACCTCGATCGGCACAGCCTCCGGAAGAACCCTCTCCTGTGCCGAGACCTTTCCCGCGGTCTGGGCCGACGAATCGCCCTGTGCGATCACCCATTGCATGTCCTTCGGCGCGAGTCCGTACTCAGCCTTCAGGATGCCACGAAGCCAGGTCAGTGAGGTCGAGGAGTAGCCCGCCGTGGAGACTCGCTTGCCCTTGAGGTCCTCGGGCTTTTCGATCCCGCGATCGGTGCGAATGAAGGCGCTCTTGTGACGGAAGGTGCGCAGCGGAAAGATCGGGAGCAGCGTGTAGTCCCGAAATTCCTGGTTGGCGTACGCCAGCATGAAAGGGTGCAGACCGATCTCGGTCACGTCCCGTACCTGCTTGCCGCTGAACACGTCCGTGTTCATGTCGCCGACCTTGCCGGGTACGAACTCGACGTCGCAGCCCTGGATCGGCACGCTGCCGTCCATCAGGCCTTTGAGCCGCGGAAAGGGGTAGCCCCCGAACTTGAGCGGCAGAGTGCCCGGATCACGTTCCTTCGAAGCCATCGCGAAGGCCGAGCCGGAGGCACCAGCAACGAGACCGAGCGCGAGCCCCGTCGTCTTGAGCAGATCTCGGCGGGAGAGATCAGACATCAGTGCTCCTTCAGGAAGGGCCGGGCGAGATCACTCGCCCGGCCCCAAACAACAGCCCAAGGGTCGGCTCTACAGGGTCTGTTCAGAGATCACTCTCGGTGAACGGCAGATCCTGCTTGCTCACGTCGGCCGGATCGAAGGGCAGCTTCTTCGGATCCACCGGCCAGGTGTAGATCTTCTTCGTCTCTGGCCGCACGTTCTCGATCCCGGTGAGGGCGGGACCAGGCGTGGCATCCGGCCGATTCGGGTACTTCTTGATCCACATCTCGTGCCGCTGCCGCTGGCGATTGAACATGCTCTTCACATGGAACTGTTCGATCATCTCGCCCGTTCGCTCTCGCGGGTCCGTGTACAGATCATAGAACTCGTTCTTGGACAGACCCGGCGTGGCGTTCTTCCAGTCGCGCTTGAAGCGTCCCTTGACGCCGGCCGCCAGGTTCGGGCCCACGTAGATCATCACGTAGTCGCGCCGGCTGTAGCCGTCGCCGTTCACGAGCAGCGAAGTCTGATCCACGCCGTCGATGACGCGATTACGCGGGATGTACTTCTCGGCCCCGCCGATTCGGGCGAAGGTGGTGAAGAGGTCGCTCACGTGCAGGATGTCGCCGACGATCTGTCCACCTTCGACCGCACCGGGCCAGGTGAGGAGCGCCGGGACGCGCACGCCACCCTCCGTGAAATCGCCCTTGCCCCCGGTGTACAGCGTCTCGACCATGCCGCGCGGGCCGTAATGGATGAAGGGGCCGTTGTCGGCCATCACCATGACGATCGTGTTCTCCGCGATGCCCTTCTCTTCCAGGTGTGCGTAGAGCTCGCCAACGAAATCGTCGAGCGCTTCGAGACGTTCCGCGAGGGCATTCTTGTTCGCGGTGCGTTTCTTCGGATTCCGAGGATCGGGGATGAACGACAACAAGAGCGGCTGGTGGGCGATGAAGAAGGGCTTCTTCGCTT
>Ga0209536_100001695_pt1 | contig 36088 bp, 31 predicted proteins | sample DeeMarSeWOR28_12_FD_187461 | JGI IMG/M metagenome (GOLD analysis project Ga0209536, IMG submission 187461) | Marine sediment microbial communities from White Oak River estuary, North Carolina - WOR-2-8_12 (SPAdes) (version 2) | ecosystem: Environmental > Aquatic > Marine > Intertidal zone >...
CCTCCCGGCGGTGTTACAGGATGGCAGACCAGAGCGCTTGCAGATCATCTGGATATTGCCGTCAGTTTCATCGACATCGCCGGCGGCAAACCGCTGGCGGATAGCGAAGGTCGATCACTTTTGCCGCAGATCAATTCCGGACCGAATGCACCGGATGCCCAGGAGGGAAAGGAGGTTGTTTTCAGTGAGGTGGTAGGCTTCACGATGGCGCGCACTGATAGATATAAACTGGCCGCAGAGGCCGTGACACTCAAACCGGTGGAGCTTTTTGATTGCGAACAGGATCCGGACGAACTTCACAACCGGGTGAATGACCCCGGTCTGGAAGCCGTCAGGGAGGAAATTATCGAAAATTATCTGAGGCCCCATCGCCGTCGCCTGGATGAATCCAAATACGACAATTTCCGGGAAACCGAAGCACGACGGATGAAATCAGGCCGGGGCCCGCTGGCCGACAAGAAACTCCAACCGGAAAAAGGGGGAAGATGATGAGGCTTGAAGACAAAGTAGCGATCGTTACCGGCGGCGGGGGCGGCCTGGGTGAAGGTATCGCCCTCTGTCTGGCGCAGGAGGGAGCCGGTGTCGTGGTGAGCGATATCAAGCAGGATCTGGCCAAGAAGGTAGCCGCAAAGGTGGAAAACCTCGGGCGTAAGTCCTTGGTTGTGGAAACGGATGTCAGCCAGGAGGATCAAGTTAAAGATTTAGTCGACAGGACCCTCGACAGCATGGGCCGGATCGACATCCTGGTCTGTTGCGCCGGGGTGTCCGGTGCATCTCACCGCGAACATGACTCAGATGAGCCTTTTTGGGTAGAAAACATTCTCCCCGGAGATTGGGATTTTACCTTTGATGCAAATGTCAAGGGCGTATTTCTGTGCAACCGTGCTGTCGCCCCTGTCTTTCGTAAACAAAGCAGTGGTAGAATTGTGAACATATCATCGGTGGCCGGCCGCAAGGGCAACGACATGCTGCTGGCCTATTCGACCAGCAAGGCTGCCGTCATTGCCTTCAGCCAGGGAATGGCTCTGCAGATGGCGCCCTATCACGTCAATGTCAACACGGTTTGCCCGGGCATTATTTACACCCCCATGTGGCAGGAGGGATCTGAGCTGATGGCCCAATATCACCCCATGTTCAAGGGAACGGGCGTAAAGCCCAAAGATGCCCTCGATGCGGTCGTCGCAACCCAGATTCCTTTTAAAACCTATCAGACCGCGGAGGACATCGGGAAGGCGGTGGCTTTTCTGGTTTCGGATGATGCCAAAGAGATTACGGGGCAGGCATTGAATGTTTGCGGGGGGATGGCCTTCAATTAGAATCCATCTCAAAAAGCGTCTAAGTGCCCAGGACTGGGTTGCGGAACCTGATCCACATTTTTGAGATGGATTCCAAGAGTAATTTCAATAATACATCGGGCCGGTTTATGCGCTTTGCCGATCTCATAAATTTAAATAATCAGATTGCGAAGTCCCGCCGGCTGGCGGGGCCAGTTAATGTAATGCACTTTTTTAGGGATGGCTTCTTTAATGTTTTTTCGATGGCTAAACCGCTTCAACGGGCAAGCCGGTTACCGAAAGAGGAGGCAGCATGACCACTCGAGAAAATTCCATTGTCTTCAAGCCCGGCCGAATCGGCAATGTTGAAATCAAAAACAGGCTGATAAGGTCTGCTACCTATGAGAATGCAGCCAATGAGGATGGGACGGTTTCAGAGAAATTAATAGAGATTTATAGCGATTTGGCCCGGGGCGGGGTAGGATTGATCGTCACCGGCATAGCGGGTATCTACCCGAAAGCCCTGGCACCGCATCGGATGATCGGAATCTATGACGACGACTTTATCCCCGGTCTCAAGAAAATTCCACAGGCAGTCAAAGCGGCTGACGGTGACTGTAAAATCATGGTCCAGCTCCATCACCCGGGCCGGCAGGTTTCCGATCCGGACGCCGCTGCAAAACTTGCTTCCTATCTTCCTCAGGCTTTTTTGTCCTATCTCGAGCGGCACCCGGAAATCATGCAAGCACAGCAAGCTCCCGTCCATAGAGTCGAGCCGGTTGCACCTTCGGCGGTTTTTGACTCTTTTTTTGAACGCACCCCGCCGCCTTTGACGCTGGAAGAAATCGACGACATCATCGAGGCCTATGCCGAAGGAATCCGCAGGGCACGTGAAGCCGGATTCGATGGGGTGCAACTGCACGCTGCCCATGGCTGGCTCTTGAGCTCTTTTCTTTCACCCTACACCAACAATCGGGAAGATCAGTATGGCGGGTCAACCCAAAACCGGGCTCGCATCATTACGGATATATTCAAAAGAGCCAAAAAGAAAGCGGGTCAGGATTACCCGATTCTGATCAAGATGAATACCACCGATTTTCTCCCCAAAGGCCTGGAGATCGAAGAAGCCCTCAAGGTCGCAATGCTGCTGGACAAAACAGGATTTGCGGCAGTCGAAACCAGTGGCGGCATGTGGGAGGCCCTGACCCGCAGCCCGGAGGAATTGGGTTGGCCGCCTGTTTTTTTACCGGAGTCCAGGACAAAGATCAATTCGGTTGATAAGGAAGCCTACTTTTTACCGGCGGCAAGGGCCTTCAAGGAGATAATCGATATTCCGGTTATTCTGGTTGGCGGTATCAAATCGTTTGACAAAATCCAAGAAATTTTAAATTCGGGGAGCAGTGATTTTGTGTCCATGGCGCGGCCCCTCATCCGGCAACCCGATCTACCCAATTTGTGGTTATCGGGCACCGGCAAAAATACGGCCGAATGCATCTCTTGCAACGGATGCATACCTGCAGGCACGGAGCCACTCAAATGCAGGGCGGTTAAAGGTTCATGACCAAACCTGCATCAAATGGGTTCACTGTACCCTTAAACCTTAACTGAAAGGAGGATCCTATGAACTGGGTGACCGTTGATCAGGAAAAATGCACCGGCTGCGGTCTGTGCGTCATGCGCTGTATCCGGTGCTTTTCGGATAAAGACGGTGAGATAAACGCCAATGCCAATGTGGATAACTGTAATTTGTGCGGTCACTGCGTGGCGCTTTGCCCGGTGGAGGCCATCGCCCATAAAAAGATGGACATGGACAATTTTACGGAATACCACGAATGCGCATCCATAGATACGGATATTTTTATCCAGTTTCTGCGCGAGCGTCGCAGTCACAGGCATTTTGAAGACCGGCCGATCTCACAGGAGGCCTTGGATACGCTTGTGGATGTCTGCCGTTATGCCCCGACCGGCAGCAACGTGCAGAGCGTAAAGCTTGTGATTACCCAAGATCAGGAGAAGATAAAAAAATATTCGGATTTGACCATCGATTATTTCATGACCCTGTCCGAACCCTCCAGAGAGCGCTTGCAAGCCCTGGAAGCCGAGGGCAAACAGGATACCGAAGAATATGCGATCGTCAAAAGAACCATGGAACGGGGTGAATTATTCGATCTGGCCAGAAAGGCGGGAATGGACCCGATTCTATACCGGGCACCGGCGGTGATGTTCTTTCACTCGGCTTCCCTGACCAGCACGCCCAAGGACAATTGTGTTATCGCTTCGACCACCGTTGCCCTTACGGCACGAACCTTAGGGCTGGAGGCGTGCTACATCGGGTTGATCGAATTTGCCGCCAACAACTATCCACCCCTTCAGGCAAAACTGGGATTGCCCAAGGACAACAAGGTGTTCAGTGTTATTGTACTGGGCTATCCAAAGCTGCAGTTTCTCAGGGCAGTGGATAGGGTGCCGATTACCGTTCGCTGGGAATAACCCTGCAAGTGGCCTCAAAATGCCATCTAATCCGCCTCCGGCGGAATGGCTGTGTTGTCCCGCAAATTGAAATGCTCACCTACTAACGTGTACACTCCGCGTTCAACCCGCGGGACGCCTTGCTCTCGAACGCGATCTGGGATTTTGAAACCACTTAAAAATTTAAAATATTGCCTTTTGGGGTTTTAGCGTTTTCGTGATGAATTCTTTAAATAATCGGGAGGCAATCATGGGAAAATTCGATCAGAAAACCGCGGTTATTACCGGCGCCGGCAGCGGGATTGGCCGGGCGTGCTCCCTGAAACTGGCACAGGAGGGCGCGTCGGTGGTGGTGGGTGATATCCGGGTGAAACTGGCAGAAGAAACGACCGAACTGATTCATAAAGCAGGCGGTAAAGCCATTGCTGTACATTGCAATGTCGCCAGTGAAGCACAGGTTGAGATGATGACTGCCAGGGCCATCGAGGAATTCGGTGATCTTGATATTCTGGTGTCAAATGCCGGCAACGTCTCGGGCGGAGGGATTCACGAACTATCGCTTCAAGACTGGGAGCGCGTCATTCAGGTGCACCTGACGGGAACCTTCCTATGCGCTCGCGAGGCGCTAAAGCATATGATTCATCATGGCGGCGGCAGCATCGTCACCATGGGTTCGGTTTCGTCTGTTGTCATCGGAGCGGGCGGCTCGGCTGCCAGCTACAAGGCTGCCAAGGGGGGAATCTTGCAGTTGACCCGGGCCATAGCAGTCGAGTACGCCCACCTTGGCGTGCGTGCGAACTGTGTTTGCCCCGGTGCAATCGCCACCAATATCGGAGCCCACGCCAAAGAAGATGCGGGCATATGGACAACTGAAATCAAAGACGAGGTCCGGCAATACAAGCTCGATGTTCCCATGATGCGGCGGGCGGATCCCCTGGAAGTTGCGAATGTCGTCGCATTTTTAGCCTCCGATGAGTCTTCATTTATGACCGGATCGGCCGTAATGGTCGACGGCGGGTATACGGCGGTGTGAGTTTTGGAACGGTGAACCCACTTCCGCCATTCGTTTAAAAGCTGACGGTCACTCGCGCGCATTGCACCGAAAATTCGGATCCTCGAAAATCTGATACAATACGGCACCTTCGGCATGTTCCGGCACGGGCCAGTTCATCAAATAACAAATAGTCGGAACCATATCGGTAAGCCAGGCGTTTCGTTGAATTCGAGCGCCTTTTTTAATGCCGGGTCCCGTGAAGGTAAACAGCACCTTCAGCGAGCCCATACCGTATTCTGCTTTTTTGGCTTTTTCATTTTTTGGCTTCCTTCTTTTTACGCCGGTAGTATTGATAAAACACTTCCCTGAATCGACACGTTTTGCCGAAATTTTCGCACTCGATATATAGTGCGATGCCAAGAGACGCCAGATTCCCGATAGTTAAGGCATCCTGGATGGAAATTCTCTCTGCGATAACCCCATCTGAAGGGCCTTTAATGATTTCTTCAGGATCATAGTATCCGCCGGTTAATTTCGACCCGCATTGCGGGCAGTTTTCATTGGCCCTAAACTCGTCGAAAATCTCGATAATTTCCGCTTCATCCATTTTTTCTCTCCCGCACGGCCCGCTGCAGGCGAATTATTTAAGGGGTCGGGGTGTTTTTAATTTGCGCAAAGCCCGCCCAGGGGCAATCCCCCGCGGGACGCAACAATATTTGCGTAACCTTCTGCAACAGCAGCATATCCGCTCAGATACAGTCCCGTCCGGCCCCGGGGGACCGATGGCCGCGAAGCCGCTGGATCACGCTGCCAGTTTGCACAGAGATCGAAATTTTGGGGGCGTATAGAAAGCGTGATATCATTTGTTGCCACCCGCAGGGGATTGCCCCCCGGGTGGGCTGCCAGCGATGAACAAGGGGGTGCAACGATCGCGGTGCAGGCGTTGGTATAACCCCCAATTATTTAACTTGAGCGGTTCCGCTCGAGTTAAGCGCAGTCATGCTTATCCCAAGGCTCCCGGCTCTCCCGTGCCAGAGCCGTCTCCATCCGCTCGATCCCGTCTTTTAGCTTCTGGATTTCTTTTAACTTGAAATTGGGATCTTTGAACACCTGATAGAGCACTGCGCCTTCGGCATGCTGGGGAACGGGCAGGTCGAGCAAATAGCAGACTGTCGGAACAATATCGGTGAGCCATGCATTTCGCCGCAGGCGATGGCCTTTTTTAATGCCGGGCCCGGTGAAGGAAATCAAGGCTTTTAAATCGCCGATCCCCCATTTTCCGGTGGGCAGGATTTGGCCGTGCTGGCTGCCGAACCAGGGGTTTACGGCATACACCACATCGCCGATGCCGTCTCCGTAAAGACCCAGGATGCGCGCGTCGTTTTTTGTCAAAGCCAGCGCCACCGGACGCTGACCGGTTTCCGGGTGTCTATAGCAGAGCAGGGCATCGATGATTTCCTGTTGCACCGTTTCGTAATCCTTTGGATCCACGATACCATCCGGATCGCGGCCTTTCAGATTGATATAGACGTAGATTTCCCGCTGGGGTATGGCTTTTGATGTTTTGGGGTCCGCTGCAATATTGAAGCCGGCCTTTTCCAGGATCTTTTTCTCGAATCCGACGAGGTTATCATCTCTTTCTATCATTTTGGTCAACCCGGCCTCGACCAGGGGGAGATGGGGGTTGAACAGGGTGCCGTCCGGGGTTGCGCCGTGATCCGATACCAGGATTACCAGGGTATCCTTACCCATAACCTCGAGCATACGCTCCAGCATGCGGTCCTGGCTCTGATAAATTTTTAGATGCGTGTCCCAGGCCACCTGACGCATGGCTGCGTTTGTACAGGTTTGTTCGTCCATTTCGGAAATGATGACATGATACATCCAATCCGGTGGATGAGAGTGCATATAGAAGAGATCCCATTGATTGTTGTCCAGCAGGGTCGTGACCGCATCTCCCAAAAACTGATCGTGGTATTGGTTGATCTCCACATAGGTTTGCAAATCGAACCAACCCACGGCCAGTCCGCGCACACCGCCTCCCGGTCCGAAAAAGCCCTTTTCGCTTTTGGCCAGAATCTGACCGGCGATTTCCGGAGGAGTGCTCCATCCGCCGGTTTGGCAAAAATTGGACATGTACAGCCTGAAATCGTCGGCATCATCGGAGAGTTCGATGAGCTTGCAATGGAAAAATGCCTCCTGTTCGGAACCATCGGCCATTTTAATGACGGTTGTAATTTTTGGGCTCCATTCACCGACTTTCAGGGTGCAGAAAGCGTCATTCATGTCCCTGCTGGGCGACAGCGTGATTTGATCATATCCATCTCCGCTTAAATCCCGTGCCAGGATGAACCACGAAATATCCGCGGCTTTAGTCTTAGCCCTGGGAAAGGCCAGCTGGAATTCCATTTCCAGAGGATCTTCACCGGGTTCGGCCAGATTGCGCCATTCCCCGGCGTCCTCGAATTTTCCGCGAACCGCCAATGGATAAATACCGGTGGTGATCAGTTGATCGGCGCACAGCATCTGCTCGGAGTTCAAACCCCAGTGACCGTCGCGGTCTTCACCGACGGAAAGACCCGAGCCGCCGACCATGATGCCGTTTTTCATCCTGGATGGCCAGGCACCGGGATAGTTGACGACGATGCATTTCTTTCCGGCCTTGTCGGCTGCATCCCAGATGTATTCCGCTTTGCAGCGTTCGCTGCTGAAGGCGGCCTGCGTATTTTTGCTGTCCAGATCCGTGCCCGGTTCGTGGACGTGAAAGTCGGTTATGCCATGGGTGCCGGCCCAGGCGCCGGTGGCTATCGTGGCCCAGTTCGGAGGGGTTACAGTGGGAAATGGGGCCAGACCGTTGTCCGCGATCACGCCGTTTTCAAGTAAATACCTGAAAGTCGGCAAATGACCCTCTGCAATGTGTTTCTCGATCAGATGCGGCAAGGCACAGTCCAGGCCGATGACGGCGACTTTTTTGGGTTTTTTAGCCATTGTTGTGTTCAACCTCCCTAATTTAAATTAATTGAGAACGCGGTGTGTTTTTGCCAACCAATTTGCCGCGATGGGTGCATCCATTAGATCATCGTTGAGCGCCCGCCCGGGGGGGCATCGTGTAAATTACAAACACCCCTCAAATTGATTGCAATATGTTATTTATATTCTGATATTTTTATATCAAATTGTATTTTTTTATCCTTGACAGAGACCGATTTGATTGTCAAGATCAAAAACTGCGATTGGACCACCAAGATCACCAAAAAGTGAAGAAACAATTTTGGAAAGCCATGAAAAGCGCGGGCGATCATATCAACCTCTATTTTGATCTCTACTGGAATTTCAAGAGCCAGATCATATTGAAGGAACTGCCGGCGGGTAGCAGAATCCCGACGATTGAAGATTTGCACAAGCAGTATCAGGTCAGCCATGGCACGGTGCGCAGAGCCATGGAACTTCTGGAAAATGAGGGGCTGATTTCGAGAAAAGCGGGCCTCGGGACCTTTGTCCGCGAAGACGTCGACCTGCCCATGTGGGTTTATGATAAATCAATCGAAGAGATATACAGCGTTTTGCGCAACCTGAGGATCGAGCCGATTTGCGACGGCTGGGTCGAGTCTCCCGCAAGGATTCAGGCCATTTTCAGAGAATACAAAGATGCGCATTGCGCGCCGATGGTTTACCGTATCAAGCGTCTTACCATTTCCAACCGAGACAATCGCAAAAGAATGATAACCGAGATATTCGCTCCGGGCTGGGTGGTTGAAGGAATTGATTTCGAAAAGCTGCGATATTCTCCGGTATACGAAACCGTTGCTGAACTGAAGGGCTTTAAGGCGGCGCATGCCCATGAAATTATACGCCCCTGGATATGTGACAAGGCCAATGGAGAGCTGCTGGGTGTTGTGGCGGGAATGCCGCTCTTCCATCGAACAAGCATCGCCACGGATCCGGAAAACAGGATTTTATTCATTCGGGAAACTCTGACCACGGCAAACATTTTGGTGATGGAAAGCGACCTGGAATAGGTGGGTTATGAGCGAAGACAATGCAAGCAAGATAACGGTGGAATATGAGCGCGATGGGGAGGATAGGCACCGGTTGATCACGGGCTCGGATGCCTTCCCGGAAATAACAATTGATTATGCCGACATCCCCCCGGAAGGACGTACCGGCAATGCGGTCAGATTGCTATGTGCCTCCAATTTATACTGTTTTGCCGGCACCCTGGCAGCGGCGCTCACGGCACGTGGTGCTATCGTGAAATCCATGACCGGCAAAGCGACGGCCGTAAAAGAAAAGGATGAGATCCGGCGCACCCGGATCACGGGGATAACGATCTGCATCGATGTGGAAATAGATGAAAAGGACATACCCGTTTTTGAAAAATGCAAAAAAATCATGCAGCGCGGCTGCCTGATCACATATTCGCTTGAAGATGCCATTGAAATAGAATATGAGATCAACAGAATCTTGGCGTGAGGCAGGGAAATCAATTCGTTAAACACCAAGATCAGAAAGTGAACGAAGAAAGAATAGGGATTCGCTTTTCAATATAAATTGCTGCCTTCGTGTGCCTGGTGGAAAAAAATGGTCCAGACAAGATGAAATCAAACTGCGAAGATCTGAATAAAAATTCCGGCAGACCGCCCCTGAAAGACCATCCATGCAACCTTTTTCGCTGCTGATCAAACCAGCCTCTGCCGACTGTAACCTGCACTGCGAATATTGCTTCTACCTGGATAAATGTCACCTATATGCGGATTCCCGGCGTCATCGAATGCCGGATGAAGTCCTGGAACAGCTGGTAAAAAGCTACATGGCCACCCCGCAGACTGCCTATTCTTTTGGATGGCAGGGCGGAGAACCCACACTGATGGGGGTGGATTTTTTCCGCAAGGCAACGGCGCTGCAGGAAAAATACGGTCGCAGCGGTGCGGTGGTTGCCAATGGTTTGCAAACCAACGCCACCCTCATCGATGATGAACTGGCACGGCATCTGGCCCGTTTTCGCTTTCTTCTGGGCTGCAGCCTGGACGGGCCGGCTGAGATTCATGACCGTTATCGGCTGACGGCCGGCGGCAGGCCATCCCATGAAAAAGTGCTGAAGGGCATCGATGCCTTGAAGCGGCATGGGGTGGCGTTTAACATTCTGGTTTTGGTCAGCCGCGCCAATGTCAGGCGCGCTGTCGAGGTTTATCATTATCTGACCCGCCAGGGTTTTTTTTATCACCAGTATATCCCCTGTGTTGAATTCGACCCCGCGGGTAATTTGCTGCCCTTTGCCATAAACGGCGAAGAATGGGGCGAATTTCTCTGCGACATATTCGATCAATGGCATCCGCGCGATATTCATCGGGTTTCCATTCGCCACTTTGATTCCATCCTGCAAAAGATGGTCGACGGTACTGCCAATGTCTGCACCATCGGCCGCAACTGCTGCCAGTACTTTGTTGTCGAATACAACGGGGACATCTATCCCTGTGATTTTTTCGTGGAATCCTCGCTCAAACTGGGCAATATAATGGAAACCGGCTGGGATGAGGCCCTGGCATCCAAATCATACCGGGACTTCGGTGCCCAAAAGGCGCAATGGAATCCGGAATGCAGAACCTGTGACTGTCTGAATTATTGCAGCGGTGATTGTCTCAAACACCGCATGTATGCGGGCAATCCGCCGCAGAACCTTTCGCTGCTCTGTGCCGGATGGCGGAAGTTTATCCGCCGCACGCGGTTGAAATTTCACGAGATCGCCGGCAATATCTCGGCTCAGCGTCAGGCAGGGCAAAACCGCATTCGGCAAAGCGTACCCGGCTCCGCAGCACCCGGACGTAACACTGCCTGCCCATGCGGCAGTGGAAAGAAATACAAGAAATGTTGTGGACGATAAGAAACGTATGGCGATTTATTTGATATCACCATAAATAATATGCGGACAAATCATACGATGCAGAAACCGGTTGCGCGGGGGGCGGACATTTTTTATGGATGGTGGATCGTCGTGTCCGGTTTTGTGCTTTTATTTCTCTTTGCCGGCGCCGGCTTTTACTCATTCAGTATATTCATCCAACCGCTTGAAGCCGAATTCGGATGGGCGCGAGCCTCCATTTCACTGACCATGTCGATATATTTTATCATCGGCGGGTGCATGGGCCCCTTTGTCGGCAAATTGATCCAGATCTTCGGCCCTAAACGTGTGATGCTGTTCAGTGCATTGGGTGCCGGTATCTGTTATATGCTGGTCAGCCTCACGCAATCTTTGTGGTATTTCTATTTTGTTTATGCAATGCTGGCGATCATGTCCTGCGGCATGGGGCCGCTGCCGGTGAGCAGTATGCTGGTCAATTGGTTCGAAAAGCGGCGCGGAACCGCCACCGGGCTTGCCATGGTGGGCATATCAGCCGGTGGATTGATACTGGCGCCGGTCATCGGGAAAATAACCGTTATTTACGGATGGAAAATATCCTATTTTATCCTGGGATTGCTGACCTGGGCGCTAGCGCTGCCGGCGGTTGTTTTTGTCATAAAAAACAGCCCGTCTGAGTTGGGATTGAATCCCGATGGAGGTGCATCTTCGCCAAAAATTGCCGAAGATAATTTTCCTGAAACAGGAGAAAAATCAAGGGTGCAACAGAACCAAGGGTGGTCATTTCTGGATGCTTTGCACTCAAGGGCTTTCTGGTGGATTGCGGTTTCCTTTTTTTTGGCCCCTTTGGCCCAGATGGGTGTTTTACAGCACCAGGTGCCCATAATAGTCGATTCCGGAACGTCTCAAGCGACGGCCGCCACCGCCCTGGGGCTGATTGCCGGAATTGGGGGTTTGGGTAAATTAGGCTTCGGTCGAATATCCGAAATGCTGCCTTATAAATGGGTGGTTCTGATCTGTTTCGGTCTTCAAGCACTGGCGGTTTTTCTGCTTATCAAAATCCATTCTGTTCTGGCGGTATGGACTTATGTGGTGATATTTGGATTTGGCATGGGAGGTGTCGTCGTGCTTTTACCCCTGTCCGTGGGGCAATATTTCGGGCTTGTCTCATTTGGTGTTATCCTGGGCACACTGTGGATGGTCCAGGCCATCGGCGGTGCGCTGGGAACCTTCGGGGCCGGCCTGATCTATGATTTTTTCGGCGGCTACCAGCATGCCCTTTATATATTTTTAGCGGCGTATCTGGCCGCAATTTTAGCGATGTTTTTGGCCGGACAGCCGAATCCGCATGCCAAAACCAGCCAGGAGACTTAAAATGTCAAAAAAATTTGAAAGCAATTTCGCAGAGGTAAATGGTGTTCGCCTGCATTATGTCAGCGTCGGGCAAGGGCCGCTGATCCTGTTCGTTCATGGCTTTCCTGAATTTTGGGCAGAATGGGAAAATCAGCTCAATGAATTCGGCCAAGATTATCAGGCCGTGGCTTTGGATATGCGGGGTTACAATCTTTCCTCCAAACCGGCGGATGTGGAAGCTTATCATGTAACGGATTTGATCGAAGATTTGAGAGCGCTGGCCGAGAACCTGGGCCATCAGAAATTTACTTTGGTCGCCCATGATTGGGGAGGGGCGGTGGCCTGGTCTTTTGCCATGCGTCACCCCAAGTGGCTGGAGAAATTAATTATCATCAATGCCCCCCATCCGGCCATCTTCGCGCGGGAGTTATTGAAAAATCCCGATCAGCGCCGGGCCAGCGAGTATATGCTCACATTCCGGTCCCCGGAGGCGGAACAGATATTATCGGAAAATAATTATGACCGGCTTTTAAAAGCACTTTTTCAATTCGGCAGCAAATGGGAGATGAGCGCAGAGATCCGGCAGAAGTACATCGATGCCTGGTCGCAGCCCGGGGCGCTTGCCGGGGGGCTGAATTATTATCGTGTTTCCCCGCTTTATCCGCCGACCTCCAAAGCCGATGAGGAAGATATCCGCAAGGTGATGGAACTGCCCCGTGAAATGTTTGCGGTCAAGGTGCCCACGCTGGTCATCTGGGGAGAGCTGGATAATGCGCTGCTTGCCGGCAACCTGGATGGCATGGAGGAATATGTTGAAGAACTTACCATCAAACGCATTTCGGATGGCACACACTGGGTGCTTCATGAGCAGCCGGAGCGGGTTAACGCTTTAATCAAAGAATTCATTGGCAAATGATCGAAAGGGGGAAAGGATGAGATCTGAACTGAAATTATTAACGGTTTTGTTTTGTTGCGTGTTTGCTTCAGCCGCCTTGGCTGAAACTTTTCCAACCATGAAACCGGAAGAAGTCGGGTTTTCATCTGAACGTCTGGATCGTATTGGGGCTGTGCTCAAAGCCGACATCGACCAAGGTAAAATTCCCGGTGCAGTGGTTTTCATCGCTCGCGAAGGACAAATGGTCTATTTCGAGAGTTTTGGAATGCAGGATAAGGCTGCCGGCTTGCCGATGAAAAAGGACTCGATATTCCGTGTTCATTCCATGACAAAACCCGTCATTGGGGTAGCGGCGATGATATTGCTGGAAGAGGGAAAGTTGGTGCTTGCAGATCCTGTTTCCAAATATATACCGTCCTTTAAAGATACTCAAGTTGCCGGGCAGATCAAGAAATCCGAGGATGGCAAAGAAGCAGTGGAAAGTACCGTCAAGCCCCGCAACGTCATGACCATCCAGGATCTTCTCAGGCATACCTCTGGATTGAGCTACTGGTTTTGGCCGCCAAAAGCCCTTCAAGATATGTATCTGAAGGCCGGCTTAAAGGGAAACGACCATACGCTGGCAGAGATGTGCGATAAATTGGCCAAGATACCGCTGGTCGCAGATCCCGGAACCAAGTATGTTTACAGCATGTCATACGATGTTTTGGGTCGGGTGATAGAGGTTGTCTCCGGCATTCCGCTGGATAAATTTTTGCAGGAACGCATTTACGAGCCTCTGGGAATGAACAGCTCCGGATTCCAGCTAAAGGATGCAGATGTGCAGCGTCTGGTTTACATGGACCCCAAGGATTTTTTCTACACGGATCCGACCAAGCCGGCAAAATATATCAGCGGAGGTGGAGGCATGGTATCGACGGCCATGGATTATGCGCGCTTTGCGCAGATGCTCCTAAATGGCGGTCAGCTGGCCGGCAAACGTCTGCTGGGACCCAAAACCGTGGCGTTCATGACTTCCGATCACCTGGGACCGCTGGGCAACCGAGATGATGGCATGTACATTCCCGGGCGTGGTTACGGACAGGGCTTTGGCTTTTATGTTCGCGCCGAGGACGGGCATGCCTATTTTCCGGGAAATATCGGTGAATATTACAAGGGCGGTGCCGGCGGGACGGTTTTCTGGGTCGATCCTTCTGAAGACCTTGTTGCGGTGTTTATGATCACCGCGTCGGCTCTCCGAAACCACTACCGGTACCTGATCAAGAGTCTGATTTACCAGGCCATCATCAATTAAGCTTTTGGGGTAAATCGCGGCATCCCATGGATGCCCAATTGTGGCAGGAAAAACAGGGCTGGAAATAGCCCTGATTGAAAAGATATCGAAATTTGGGGGGGCGTTTAGAAAGCCTGGTATTATTTGTTGCGGCCCGCAGGGGATTGGCCCCGGGCGGGCATCGCCTAGATTCAAAACACCCCGACCCTTCAAACAAATCATTTTCAGCCTTGGGTCTGCGATGGGCTACATTTTGCTGGAAGGCGGTGCTGAGTTCGGAGGAAAGATGGCCGAGCCCGACAGACGGGCCCTCGAGCTGGCCGGCGGTGCGGGCGCCCGCGTCAGCATTATTCCGGCAGCCGCGGCCCCGGATAATAACCATTCACGGGCGGGAAAAAACGGCAAAAAATGGTTCCAGAGCCTGGGAGCGACCCATGTCGCCGTATTGCCGTTGATCGATAAAATATCGGCCAATGATCCGGCAATCGTTTCTGATTTAAATCAGGTGCAGATAATATACATGCTGGGAGGTTTTCCCGGGTATCTTGAAAAAACACTTTGCCAAAGCGCCGCCTGGCAGGCCATGCTGGCTGCCTTTAATGCCGGGGCGATTATCGCCGGCAGCAGCGCCGGGGCCATGGTGTTGTGCGAATATTATTTCGATCCATCGGCCGGAAAAGTTGATCCAGGTCTGGGATTAATAGAGGGTGCCTGTATCATCCCGCACCATGATACCTTCGGCAAAAGCTGGGCGGGCAGCTTGAAACGCCTATCGCCCGAAACAGTCTTGATAGGTATCGATGAGCAGACCGGCATGCTCAACGACGGCCCTGGCGGAAAATGGCAGGTCTACGGCAAAGGCGGCGTTACCCTGTATAAGGGTAAACTGAAAAAACGCTTCACAACAGGGAATCCTTTTGATTTATCCATACCAAATCCGTGATCCGCACCCCGAACCCGCAACACCCAAACACCAAACACCCAAACACCAAAACACCATACCCCGGCACCATTTTTTTCTTGACAAACTCAGCGCGGTTCAATTAGTTTGTATACGAAATGAATGTACCGGAACCCAAATATGAAGATTGCATCATATTCCTGCTGGCCAAAGCCTACCAAAAAGCCCACAGCACTTTTAAAAAACGACTTATCGATTACGGATTGACGCCTATTCAGCATTTGATTCTTGAGGCCTTGTGGCAGGAGGACGGCCAATCTGCCGGTGATATCGGTAAAAAACTGGTTTTGGACGGCGCCACCCTTTCCGGGGTTCTCGACCGGTTGGCTGCCGGAAATTGGATAAAAAAGGAACCCGACCCCGATGATAAACGCATGATTCGGGTTTATTTAGCAGAAAAGGTAAAAACATTGAGACCCAGGCTTGCTGCAGAGAGAAACCGGGCCAACGAGGAGATCCTGCACAACCTGACCCTGGAGGAAAAGGTCTTGCTAAAACGCCTCCTGCGCGATGTTCATGCATAGTTTTTATCTTTTATATTTTGTATACAAAATAACGAGTTACGGGTTGCGGGGTGCGAGCTGCGGGTTGTGTAATCCGGTGCATGAATACGGGTTGCTGGGTACTGGTTATAGGCCTTAAAAAGTATTTTTTATGAAGTGCTCGAATTAATAGTTCTCAGAGACAAGTTGACCGCAGCATTTTGTCAGACTGAGGGAAAAGCGTGGCGCCTCAAAAGAAACTGGAGAAAGACATGTCCGAGCAGGAAGTTTATGAAAAATTTATCGGGTGGCTGGCGAGAACCTGGTGGGGGCTGCCCAAATCCGATCAATTAATGCCGATAGTGAAAGCCCGGTATACGGTTGAAGAAGCTGAATTTTTGACCGGGATGCCATTTTCCGGTTCAAGCCCGGAGGATTTGGCGCAGGCAAAAGGTAAAAATCCCGAAGAATTGCAACCGTACCTCGATGATCTGGCAAAAAAAGGCGTCATTTTTCGCAAGGCTGAAAAGGGTGAGGTGCGTTACAGTTTAAACGACGCTTTTTTCGTATTCCTGAGATCTGCTTTCTGGCCCGGAACGGATGATCCGGCCAGCAGGCAGATGGCACCGCATGTCAACAAATATTATTTCGACGGTTTCTACGATCAATATGTGACGGCCCATGCCAAAGGGTTGAGAGCATTGCCCATTGAACAAACCATCGCGGATACCCGCCAGATCCTGCCATATGAAGATGTGGTCACGGTGCTGGATAATTTCGAGTATTTCAGCGTTTCCACCTGCCCCTGCCGCCAGAGAAAGAAGTTGGATGATGAATCACACACCTGTCAGAAACCCATGGGCAACTGCCTGCACTTTGACACCCTGGGCCGTTACTGCGTTGAAAACGGCATGGGGCGCGAGATTACCCGCGAAGAGACCGAGCAGATTTTAAAGGAATCTGCCGATGCCGGTCTGGTCCACGGGATATCGAACTGGAAGAATAAACCGGATACGATCTGCAACTGCTGCAATTGCTGCTGCCTGTTCATGGAGGCCTATCATCAGTTGGGTCACCACAAAAGTTTGGACGCCTCCAACTACGAGGTCAAGGTCAAGCCGGCAACCTGCAAAGCCTGCGGCCTGTGCGTCAAGCGCTGTCCCATGGATGCATTGCAATTAAAATTTTCCGGAGTTGCAACCAACAAGTATCACAAGGCAGCGATGCTGGAAAAAGAATTATGCATTGGTTGCGGTGTTTGCGTCCACAAATGTCCTACCGGTTCACTGGTCCTGGAACGGAAGCCCGAAATCGTCGATCCGCCCAAGGATGTCCGCGAATACGGCGCGCGCTTTATGGCTGATAAAAAGGGGGGGATACCCCTGCTACGGGTGAAGTCCAAACAGGGATAAAATTCGTCAACCTTTAATTGGAGATAATGCAAAAAGGGGTTTCGTGGCTGGCAAGCCGGGAGGCCAGAATGCTGAAAAGCATGCAAGTTAAGAGATTATGAGGATTCTTTTGCTTGTGCCTATCAAAGAACAAGCCGTGCGCTTCAGAAGTGGTTTTCCGCTTCAGCAGAAGCCTTCAGCTCCCCTAGGAGGTACATATGAGCGAGTGGTATAAAACGGGCTGTGTCTTGTGTGCGCAAAATTGCGGACTCGAGGTTCAGGTTGAAAATAATAAAATGGTTAAGGTGCGGCCGGATAAATCCAATCCCCGCAGTGAAGGATATGCCTGTCGCAAAGGGCTCAATGTTATCTACCATCAGCATCACGACCAGCGACTGACCCATCCTCTCAAGCGGGTGGGCGATGCGTTCGAGAAAATCAGCTGGGATCAGGCTGTTGATGAAATCGCCGAGAAGCTCCGGACAATCATCGACCAGCACGGACCCCGGTCATTTGCTTACATGGGCGGTGGTGGTCAGGGATGTCATTTTGAGGCCGCCTTTGGTGTAAGGCTGTTGAGAGCCCTGGGCTCGCAATATCACTATACCGCCCTGGCGCAGGAATTAACCGGCTCATACTGGGTTTGGGGCCGGGTTCTGGGCCGCCAGAATCTGATTGTTGGATCGGATCACCACAATACGGATATGCTGGTCTCTGTCGGCTGGAACGGCATGATGAGCCATCAGATGCCCCAGGCCAGACGATTTCTCACCAAGCTCGCAAAAGATCCGGAAAGATTGCTGGTGGTCATCGATCCGCGCGAATCTGAGACAGCCAAAATAGCCGATATCCACCTGCCCATTCGGCCCGGAACCGATGCGTTGATGACGCGTGCCATGATCGCCATTATTTTGCAGGAAGATTGGCACGATAAAGACTATATCTCCAAGCATGTCAGCGGCTTTGACGACATCGTTTCCTGGTTTGCGGATTTTGACGCCCGCAATGCCATTGAGCTTTGTGAGTTGGATTATGAGCAGGTGCGGGATCTGTGCCATCTGATGGCCACCCGGAACTGGTCCATGCACTATGATCTGGGGGTGCTTATGGGACGCCATAGTACGGTGACGACCTATTTGGAGGTGATCCTGTTGGCGATCTGCGGTCGGATTTTGGTCCCAGGAGGAAACATCGTGCCCGGAACCCTCATGCCGATAGCCTCCCACTCGGATGAGCGCAATCCTAAAACCTGGCGGACCGTGGCCACGGATTTCCCGGCCATCACCGGAGTATTCCCACCCAATGTTATGCCGGAAGAAATTTTGAGCGATCATCCCGAAAGACTGCGGGCGGTGATTATCGGGCAGTCTAATCCCCTGCGCTCATACGCCGATACCACGGCCTATGAGGAAGCTTTCAAACGCTTGGACCTCCTGGTCACCGCGGAGCTGGCGATGACGGAAACCGCTGCACTGTCCCATTATGTTCTGCCGGCGCGTTCAGGATATGAGTCCTGGGACGGCACCTTCTTTCCGTGGACCTATCCTGAAATTTTCTTTCAAATGCGCCGTCCCATTGTCGACGCCGAGGGGGAGCCGCTGGAGGTCAGCCAGTTTTATGTCCGGCTTGCCGATCGATTGGGGCTTATTCCCGAAATTCCGGAGGCGCTCCATGAGGCCGCAAAGGGTGACCGCCTGGCTTTTGGGATGGAGCTGATGCAGTTTGCCCAGGCTGAGCCCAAAGCCATGCCCAATATGCCCTTTATTCTGGCCAAAACACTGGGGGAAGAGTTAAACTCCGCCAATCTGGCTGCGCTGTGGGGGCTGCTGATGACGGCACCCAAATCTTTTCAGCAAAACGCAGCCCGGGTTGGCTTCACCCCGGGGATGACCATGGGCGAAGAAGTTTTTCAAAAGATCCTCGATCATCCCGAAGGGGTCTGGATCGGTCGGGAAGATCCGGAAATGATGATGGGAAAAATTCGCAATGAGAACGGTCGGGTCAATGTGTTGATCCCGGAAGTAGCCGATTGGGTCAAAAGTATTGACGCGGAATCTGAAGAACAGGCCCTTGAGCAGGATCCACAATTTCCGTTGATTCTTATCGCCGGGCGGCACATGGACATGAATGCCAATACCCTGATGCGCAATCCGGCCTGGAACAGGGACCGCCGGGCCTGTACCGTAGCGATAAATCCCAAAGATGCAGGTGCAATGGGTCTTAGTGACGGCCAGATGGTCAGGGTCACGACCGAGGCCGGTGAAGTAGAGATCGAACTGGAAGTAACCGCGACATCACGGCCGGGGCAAGTCATCATACCCCACGGCTTTGGAATGGAATATGATGGTGAGGTTTACGGAGCCAATGTAAACCGTCTGACCAAAAACACTCATCGGGATCATATCGCCGGTACGCCCTTACACAGATATGTACCATGCCGGGTGGAAGCGGCTTAGCGGGGGATAAATAAATTTGGAAGGAGAAAAAATCCATGGAGAAGATAACCGGGAGAGCAAAGGATTTGGCAAAGTGTGCCGGAGCCAGTGTGGTTGGTGTTACGACAACCGAAAAACTGGCTGGCGGGCCCCCATCAGCCGACCTCACGTATGTGTTGCCGAATGCTAAATCGGCAGTTTGTTTTGCAGTGCCGCTCAACCAGGATTTCATCGCGCCCTGGTTTAGCAAAAAAAATTACGAAAACCATTTCCGCGACAACATTCAAACCAATGTCATTGCGAGCGGCATTTCTTTGGAGCTTGCCAATTATTTAAACCAGAAGGGATACCCATCCGTTGCCCTGAATGCCAATACCGCCTACCGTGCAGATACCAAAAATGGGCGCTATGACGAATTGCCTCCGATATCGCACAGGTATCTGGCGGTCAGCGCCGGTGTCGGCTTTTTTGGACTCTCCGGCAATGTGTTGACCCAAGACTGCGGCGCCGCCATCATTCTGGGCTCTGTGGTCACAGAGGCTGAATTGATTCCGACCGAACCGATTCCTGCCGAAGCTAATTACTGCGATGATTGTAAATTGTGCCAGTCCGCCTGTGCCTCAGGCTTTATCGATGGTAAAGAGCGGATATCTGTAACGCTGGGGGGGGTGAACTTTTCCTATTCCAAAAAGCACACTCACACGCGCTGCGATTATGTTTGCGGCGGATTTACGGGATTGCATAAATCCGGAAAATGGTCGACCTGGTCGCCCGGCAGATTTCCCATACCGGATACGGATGAAGAATTTTTTCCGACATTATTAAACACTGTCGGACCTTATCTCAGCCGCCCAAAGCCCGATATTTCCATTTTCAACACCCTCATGCCGGGGGATCGGGTGCAACTGACCTGTGGCAATTGTCAGCTTATCTGCCACCCGGATAAAGAAGTCCGCAAAAATCGCTACAGGATGCTGGTTGAAAGCGGGGTGATCGTTCAAAATCCGGATGGTTCTTATGAGGCGGTCTCGCCCGAGGAAGCGCGAAGGCGAATCGAAGCTATGGATCCCGAGGCCCGGGCCTTGTATGAGCTGGTCGGAAAAAAGTGATGGCTATATATTCATGATCAAAGGTTCTATGTGTCACGATAAAGTCAAGGTTTTAGGTTGCCGTTTGGAGTTTAGAATCAAAAAGATCTGAGATTACCGTTTTTACCTCAAAGCTTAAGCGAAGCGATCCTCCAACCTTTAGTCCTGAACTTTGAATCCCGAACCGTTTTTAATGAAATGGAGGTTCACATGTTAAAAACTAGGATTACAGAGATGTTCGGAATCGAGCGTCCCATTATTCAGGGGGGGCTTATGTGGATTGCAAAGTCGGAGTTGACAGCCGGCGTTGCCAATGCCGGGGGCATCGGTTTTATGACAGCCCTGACTTTTCAAGAGCCTGAAGATCTGCGCGCCGAAATCCGTAAGTGCCGGCAGATGACGAACAAACCGTTCGGCATCAACCTGACCTTTTTGCCCACGCTGCGTCAACCCGACTATCCGGCCTATATCAACGTCTGTGTCGAAGAGGGCATCAAATTCATCGAAACCGCCGGGCGAAATCCGGAACCCTACATGGGGCAAATCAAATCTGCCGGCATCAAAGTGATACATAAATGCACATCCGTGCGGCATGCCGTCAAAGCCGAAAAAATTGGCTGCGATGCCGTCAGTATAGATGGATTCGAAGCGGCCGGGCATCCGGGCGAAGATGATGTGACCTCGTTGATTCTGATCCCCCTGACCAGAGACGCCATCCGCATTCCCATCGTTGCATCCGGCGGCTTTGCTGACGGCCGTGGACTTGTGGCAGCTCTGGGTTTAGGGGCAGATGGCATGAACATGGGGACGCGTTTTGTTGCCACCCAGGAAGCACCGGTGCACGAAAACGTAAAACAAAGTCTCGTAGACCACGGTGAGCGGGATACAAGGCTTATCATGCGGACGCTGCGAAACACCGAGCGTGTGATCCATAACCCCGTGGTTGATAAGGTGCTTGAAATAGAGGCCAGGGAGGGAGATACGAAAATCGAGGATCTTGTACCTTACGTCTCCGGCCTGGTCGGAAAGGAAATGCTCGAGGAAGGCAAGACTGATAAGGGCATTATGTCTGCCGGACAATGCATGGGGCTTGTTCATGATATTCCAACCTGCAAGGAACTGCTGGATCGAATTATGAATGAGGCCGAGGCTGTAATCAAAGAGAAATTTGCGCAAGTTATAAAATGAATCGCTAACTTAAGGAGGTAACAGGACCATGAGTGCAGAAGTCTACAAACAAATGCTGGAGGTGATGAAAAGCCGACGCGGAGCCTTCGCCGGTATGGATATTCCGGAGTTTTATGCCCTGGTTGAAGAGTTATTTACACCCGAAGAGGCCGAGGTTAACAATGTCCTCACCCGAAAACCGGCAGCGGCTGCCGAAATCGCCAGGGAACTGGGCCGGGACGAAAATGAAATCCAAAAGATCCTTGAAGCAATGGCCGATAAAGGACTATGTGCGGTCTTTATGGAGAATGGCGTTTCATTTTATCAGGGTGTGCCGTTTATCCCAGGGATCTTTGAATATCAATTTATGCCGGGGCGAATCACCGACAGGGACAAAAAAATCGCCAGGCTTATCCATGCTTACAAGGAGGCATATGAGTCAGCCACCGGCCCGGCAAAGATAACCTTTCCCTACAGCCGGGTAATCACCGTTGATAAAACCATTGACGCGGGAAGCACCATTCATACATACGATCAGGTTTCGACCTATATCGACAAGTACGACGCGATCAGCGTTGCCACCTGTTTCTGCCGGCATGCAGCAAAATTGCGCGATGAAGACACCCACGGCATGCCCATGGATGTGTGTATGATGTTTGGCAAAGGTGCAGAGTATGTGGCGAACAGATTGGGCGGGCGCAAAGTCACTAGAGAGGAAGCAAAAAAGGTGCTGGATTTGGCCGAGGAAGCCGGGCTGGTCCACATGAGCCGCAATACGACCGAGGATATCGATTTTATCTGCAATTGCGACCGCTGGCATTGTGAAGCCATGACCAGTGTTTTAAAGCAGGATAAACCGGCATTGTTTTTCAACTCGGGTTTTCAGCCGCGGTTTGACCCGGATCTTTGTATTGCCTGTGAAACCTGCATAGAGCGCTGCCCGCCGGAGGCCCTGGCAATGGGTGACGACGATATTCCCCAGGTGGATCTGGACAGATGTTTCGGCTGTGCCGTCTGCGCCACCGGTTGTGAACAGGAGGCCATCGTGATGGAAAACAAACCCGATTTTCCGGCACCGCCGAAGGATCCGAAAGAATTGGTAACGGCCATTAAGGCCAGTTACGCTAAATAGTTGAGGCTTCTTTTGCTTATGTTTGATTTTGAAAAAGGCCGAATTCGATTTATCCGCGGCGGAAAATATCCCCAATGCAATTCCGTTTTTATCGATGATGCGCTTCGTGCCGTTATTGACCCGGCCAGCGATGAAGCCAAGCTTTTAGCGCTTCACAGGGAAAGGCCGATTCAGGTTATCATCAACAGTCACAGTCACGAGGATCACTTTCTCTACAATTCCCGGTTCCCGGAGGCCGAACTCTGGGTTCCCGAACTTGAAGCGGAGGCCTTCCGGGATCTCAACGCCTTTTATGATCAGTTTTTTGATCCTCAAGGCGTGGATGAGAAAACCAAAGCCCAGTGGACAATTTTTTTCAATGAAGTGGTCAAATATCAACCGCGGGACCCCGGCCGATTGTTGAATGATGAAGATATCCTTGATTTCGGTGAAACCCGGACCCGGGTTTTACACACTCCCGGCCACAGCCCGGGGCATTTATCTTTTCATTTCACCCGGGAAAAAGTTCTATATCTGGCCGACCTGGATCTGGTAAAATTCGGTCCCTATTATGGTGATAAAGCCTCCAGCATCGATGATACGATCAAATCCCTTCAGCGGATTGCCGCAATCGAGGCAGACGTTTACCTGGTGGCACACGGCAAAGAGGGGATTCTCGATGGCGATCCGGCCCACATCCATCGTTACCTGGACGTGATTTACCAGCGGGAGAACAAACTTCTGGAGTTTTTAGCATCCGGTGCCAAAACCCTGGATGAGGTTGCCGCCAGGGGAATCATTTATGGGGGGCACAGCCTGGCCAATGGAGCCTGGGAACTCAGTATGAGCGAAAAAATCATGATGCAAAAGCATCTCGAGCGCCTTGTCGCCAGGGGAACTGCCGTGCTGAAAGACGGGTTATATCAACTTGTTTAGAATTGGTTTCAGGGCCCCTTTTTTGGCTGTTGGCAATTCATTTCGCCAATCTAAAAAGATTCGGAAAATGGCTTCCCGGCCAGGGGCAGAAAGACGAATATGGTAAACCCTTCTGCCGAAGATGCAGCTGTTCGTTCGAACAGTATTTTTTATGGCTGGTACATCGTTATCATGGCATTTTTCGGCCATTTCATGGCCACCGGCATTGCGTTTTATATTTTTAATGCCTTTATCAATCCCTTATGCGAATCCAGGAACTGGTCTCGAACAGAGATCAATGCAGCACCCGGTATCGGGTATTTTGTCGGTATTATCGCTACCTTCTTCCTGGGTATTTTGATCAAACGGGTTGGTGTAAGGATCCTGATGACCGTGGGGGCTGTCGTTGCCGGGGTTTCTTTCGCCGTCCTGGGATGGGTCCACAATATCTGGCTATTTTATACCGTATTTATTTTCCTGAGTCTGGGGGGTGCCGCCATCAGCGGTATCGTTGCCAACACCATGGTGTCCAACTGGTTTGTGCTAAAGCGCGGCAAGGCCCTGGGAATCGCCAGTGCCGGAATTTCTTTTTCCGGAGTTTTTCTGCCCTATGTGGCCATGCTGCTGATAGCCGAAACTAACCTGAAAAGCGCTTTTTTGGTGATCGGCGTTATGGTTTTAATTCTGGCACCTGTTGCCTGGCTGATTGTCAGGGAATACCCGGAGGCCCATGGATTGAGTCCGGATGGGATTGAAGTTGAGCAGCAGACGGAAACCGGGCGGCTCAAAGACCCGCCGGCAAGCCCCCTGATCGCTGAAGAAAATGAAGATTTTGACTGGACCCTGGCGCGCCTGCTTCGCGTGGGCGCATTCTGGCAAATCGGAATCGCGTATGGTTTGATGGCAATGTGTGCCGGCTCGATCATGTTTCAACTTGCGCCGCGTTTTATCGAGATCGGATATAATCCAAACCAGGCCATGCAGATGCTGGCCATCACCGCACTTTTAGGAACCTGTGGAAAATATGTGTGGGGAATCCTGTGCGATCATTTTGAACCCAGACGGGTCGCGGCGCTGTCGATGGCGTTGACCGGCTTGGGCGTCTTATTCGGTCTGTTTTATGAGTCGCGTCTTGGCCTGTTTCTTTTCATGACGTGCTTCGGGTTTTCCATGGGGGGGACAATGTCCACCCATCCGATTATCACTGCCAAACTTTTTGGGCGCAGATCATTTGCCGCAGTCTACAAATATCTTTTTTTGTTTCTGGCCATCGAGACGATCGGATTCATCATCATGGGCATGAGCTTTGATCTTGCGGGTTCCTACGATCCGGCATTCGTGATATACATCATTACCTGTTTAATCGCCGCCGGTCTGGTCGTCATGATCAAACGGCCTGAATTTATCCATGGGTGCAGGAAATCCAAACTGCCAGTTTCAGGAAGGATATAATGGTCAAGCAAAAATCAGTCAAATTATCCAACGTTACTGCCGAGCGAAGCAAGAAGAACACATTCAAGATCAGCTGGGAAACCGAAGCCAAAGATATTAACGTCAATATATATGCCGGCAATTCTCCACTGACCATTAACCGGAAATCACCGGCAGCAACTGCAAAGGTTTCTGATTCTGCGGAAATAGCAGGCCTTGATCCGGATGCACTCTGGTATTTTGAAGTTTTACCCGAAAGGGGGCATCCTGTAATGGTTTCCGAGCGCGCTATCCGTTTTGATGTGGTGGTCAACTTTAGAGACCTTGGTGGATATGAAACCACAGACGGAAGGCGGGTGAAGTGGGGGCGGGTGTTTCGGTCCGGTCATTTATCCGAGCTTACCGAAAAAGATCAGGAGCGGATCAGGCAATTGGGAATCAAGACGATATGCGATTTTCGCTCTCCTGGCGAAAAAGAGATGCGGCCGAATTGGTTGCCGCCGGGCGGCGCCGTCGAATATCTCGAGCTTCCCATTGTGCATGGTGAATTTGATCCGGTTGCCGCCATGGAAAGCCTGCAGAAAGGTGATGCCAGCTGGCTGACCGAGGATTTTATAATCACGCGTTACATCAAAAAAATCGATGACTTCGGGCATGTCTGGGGTAGGTTTTTTGATCAATTGGCAGACGGGAAAAAGCGTCCTTTGGTGTTCCATTGCACGGCCGGAAAGGACCGGGCAGGAACAGCTGCTGCATTAACGCTTTTGGCGCTGGGTGTCCCCGAAGAAACCGTCATATACGATCATGGACTGTCTAATGTCTACATCGCCCATGTGCTTAAGGTTATCAATAGACGTATTAAGGACTTAGGTATTGATCCGAAAAAAGTAGAACCTTATTTTACCGCTCCCCGCAATGCTATCGTTGCGGTTGTCAATCATATCCGCAAAACATACGGTTCGGTCGACAGCTACCTGCAGAACAAGGCAGGGATAAGTGAACAAAAATTGGCGCTGTTGAGAGAGGAGCTTCTGGATCTATGAATGCATTGCAAGCCATCTTTGAGACACCCGATAAAAGTATCCACTTTCTCCTGCACGCATATGATACCCCAAAATAATAGATTGAAAATACTAAAATGATGGTTCATTTGAATCGAATCCCCAATACCCGTTCGGATGATCGCAAATTAGATGTGAATAATAATCAAGCCGACCAAGCGCCGGGCTATTCTGCCTCGTGGGTTCTGTTTTTTTTGTCGGCCTCTGTCGGGGTGGCCATGATCGGATTGGGGATAATATGGCCTCTGGTGCCCGTTTATGCGGTGCAGCTGGGGGCGGGCGGGTTGCAGGTTGGCCTGATTATTGCGAGTTTCAATGTCGCACGCACATTCACGAATCAGCTCGCCGGCCGTCTCTCCGACCGCTGGGGCCGAAAATCATTCATTCTGTTGGGACTTTTTTTGTATGCGACAGTGTCGGTTCTTTATGTCCGCTCAACAGGGGTGGAGGCACTTATCCTTGTGCGCACATTTCACGGATTCACATCTGTCCTGGTCGTACCGATCGCCATGGCACTAGCGGCGGATATTGCCCCAAAAGCAAAATTGGGTCTCTATATGGGAACCCTGAACATGGCCGTGATGCTGGGCTTGGGACTGGGCCCTGCGATTGGCGGCGTTATCAGGGACTATCTGGGGATGCATGCGGCTTTTTTCACCATGGGTGGATTGGCCCTGCTCACTTTCTTTGGCGTTGCCCTATTTATCCCCGGCAGTCCAGAGGGTGGCAATCGCCAAAGCGACCAGCCGGCTGCCCCTCTGAAAGACTTGCTAAAGCATCATATCGTTCAGGGGCTGTTTCTTTTGCGTTTGTTTATGGCCGCCGGACAGGGAAGCGTATACACATTTCTGCCGATTCTGGCGCTGAGGATGAACCTTTCAAGCTCCCAGGTCGGTGTCATCCTGATGACCAATATATTTTTGATTGCCATTCTTTCGCGGATTTTTGGGGGACTGGCGGACCGATTCAGTCCCAAGTACATGATTATTATCGGATCATTTATTTCAGGCCTGGTGGTTTTAGGAATGCCGTACGCCAAAGGTTTTGCCATGATTCTGTTTCTGAACATTATCATGGGTATCGGCAACGGCCTGGCCATGCCCGGCGGTTTTGTGATTACCGGTTATCTGGGCAGAACCATGGGCATGGGTTCGATCATGGGGTTTACCGAGACGGGTTGGAGTCTTGGGATGATTGCGGCACCCATCATCTCCGGCGTGGTCATGGACGCTTTAGGGGTGCGCAGTATTTTTCTTGCCGGCGGAATACTGACCATTGCAGGTACCCTGGTGATTGCATTTTTTCTCAGGGGCTTTTCAACTGAAAAACACAACCCCATTTGATCGCAAATAATATGAAAAAACGGGGATAAGATTATGGATCGGCTTTTTAATTTCTATCCAGGGTGATTTTGACTTTGTTCGGCTTTGGTGCTATTGCTAAAGCCTGAAGCAGAGGCCGATAAACGATTATTATCGCTTACCGGCAAAATTGAATTCGATCAGAATTCTACCCGTGCAGACAGAATAAAAAAATTCCGGAGGTACCGCATGCAAGCCGAAGTTCTCAACATCAGAAATGGCAGAGAGTATATTGAAAGCCTGAGAAAACTTAAACCCGTTATTTACTACAGGGGAAAACGAATTGAGGACGTCACGCGCCACCCTGCGACGGCACCGCATGTACGGTCGGCTGCTATGACTTACGCGCTGGCCAGCAATAAAAAATATCGCGACCTTGCCACGGCCACCTCGCATCTGACGGGTCATACCATCAGCCGCTTCACCCATGTGCATCAGAATGCAGAGGATCTGCTAAAGAAGGTGAAGCTTCTGCGGGTTCTCGGTCAAAAGACCGGCACCTGCTTTCAGCGCTGCGTTGGATTTGACGGAATCAACGCCGTGTACTCTGTGACGTATGAAATAGATGAGAAGCACGGGACCGATTATCTCGAGCGGTTTAAGAAATGGCTGATTTATATCCAGGATGAAAACCTGATGGTAGTTGGTGCAATGACCGACCCCAAAGGCGATCGCTCCAAAGGACCCGCCGATCAGCACGATCCGGATCAATATGTTCGGATTGTGGAGCGCAGGGATGATGGAATTGTTATCCGAGGAGCCAAGCTTCACATGACCGGTGCGGTCAACTCCCACGAAATCCTGGTAATGCCCACCACGGCCATGGACGAGCGCTCCAAGGATTATGCTTTTGTTTGTGCGATTCCTGTGGATGCCCCCGGCATCACCATGATATTCGGCCGCCAGACCGGCGATGATCGGCGCGATAATAAAGAGCGGATCGATGTCGGCAAGCCCTCCTTCGGTGCGGTGGGTGGAGAAGCCGTGCTCGTGTTCGAGGATGTGTTCATACCCAATGAGAGAATATTCATTAACGGCGAGACCGAACATACCGGAACGCTGGTCTACCGGTTTGCCGCTCATCACCGTGCGAATTACGGAGCCTGCAAAACCGGGCTCATGGATGTGTTAACCGGAGCCGTCAGTTACCTGACGCAAATTCAAGGGACGATGAAAGGGTCTCACGTCAGGGACAAGGTTACCGAGATGATCCACCTGAGTGAAACCCTGTATAGTTCTTCGATTGCCTGCTCGGCAGAAGGTGAGCCGACACCTTCAGGCGCTTACATGGTGGACACTATGCTGGCCAATGTGTGCAAACAGAATGTTACCCGCTTTCATTTCGAGGTGGCACGATTGGCTTTGGATCTGGCCGGAGGATTCATTGCCACCCTGCCGAGCCAGCATGATCTGGAAAGTGAAGAGGTGGGGCATCTGGTCAGAAAATACTTTTCCGGCGTAAAGGACATCCCTACCGAGCAGCGCATTAAAATTGCACGCCTGATTGAAGCCATGACGGGTGGCACGGCACTGGTGGAATCCATGCATGGCGCCGGATCGCCTCAGGCCCAGCGTATCATGATTTTCCGGGAAGGGGATCTCCAAAACAAGATCAACCTGGCCAAGGCCTTGATAGGGATACCCTTGGACAAAAAGTGATCAAACCGCGCAGGGCAGCTGACTTCCAGACCAATGGGTTCAAAAGAAAAAAAGGTCAATGTTTTCATCGTTTCCGATGCCACCGGGATCACCGCCGAAAGAGTGATCTCTGCAGCGCTCGTGCAATTTCAGGAAATTAAACCGGTCTTTAAGCGATTTCCCAATATCCAGGCCCTCAAGCAAATCGATAATCTTCTGGCTGAAGCTGAAAAGCTTGATGCGATTGTGATTTATTCTTTGGTTGCGGAAGATATGCGAGAGCACTTTCGCAGGGAAAGAAGAAAGAAAAATGTCTATGCAATCGATCTTCTGGGCCCGCTGATAAGACGCATCGGAGGGATGTGGAATGTCATACCCACCGCTCGACCCGGGATGTACAAGGGAATCGATCAGGAATCCATTCGCCTGGCGGAATCTATCGATTTTACCCTGAAGCATGATGATGGACAGAATCTGGAGACCATAAACGATGCAGATATTATCATACTTGGCATTTCCAGGACTTCCAAAACGCCCACAAGCCTTTATCTCTCCTGCAATTACAACCTCAAAGTCGCCAATTTTCCGATTATACCGGGCGAAGAACCACCCGAGGGCATCCTTAAGGGAAGGGCAAGAAAAGTAGGACTTACGATTTCCCCGGCCAAGGTCGCCATCATCAGAAAATCGCGTCTGCGATATACAGGCTCAAATGATTACAGCGACATTGAGTGCATCAAACGGGAGCTGCTTTACAGTCATAAAATATTCAGACAGGTTCACGGCCTGCAACTGATCGATGTCACCAACAGTTCCATCGAAGAGATATCAGACAAGATCGTCGCCAGAAGTTGAGTGCCTTATTGAGTTATATTTTAATAACCCAGCCGTTTATCCACTAAATTAATCAGCGGTTTCCCCGCCTGGTAACGCCTGAGGTTTTCGGTGAATATATCGATCAACCGATCAATATAATATGGTGTCGCCCCTGCGAAATGGGGTGTAATGATCACGTTTTGCATATTCCAGAGGGGCGAATTTTGCGGCAGCGGTTCCTCTTCAAAAACATCCAGTCCTGCTCCCGCGATCCAGCCTTCTTGAAGCGCTTTTATCAGCACTTTTTCCTGAATCATGGGTCCTCTGGCAATATTTATGATCACGGCCGATTTTTTCATCGCTTCTAGCGCATCCACACCGATTAACCCCCGGGTTTCTGCAGTCATGGCCGCCGTGATAACGACCCAATCGCTCAGGGGGAGTAACTCGTTAAGCTCCCCCGGTCCGTACATCCTGTCTGCATAAGGGCTCGATCGCTCGGGGTTTCGCCTTAAACCCAATACCTTCATATTCAGAGCTTTGGCTTTTTCGGCAGTTTTTTCGCCGATTTTCCCGAAACCGATCAAACCCAGGGTTGAGCCTTCCAGTTCAGTTATAGGGCCCCGGCGATCCCATTTCCCGGCGGCCTGCGAGCGTATATTGAAATGGATATTTCGACAGAATGCGAACATCAATGCCAGAATGTGTTCGGCTATGGGAATGGCGTGAACCCCCGAGGCATTGGTAATGAGGAGATCGCTTTCCACCACCTCTGGCATATCAAGCAGCCAATTGGCACCGGCACCCGATTGCTGGCACCAGCGGAGATTCGGCATTTCATGAAACCAGGTCGCCGGTCTCATCCCAAATACAATTTCCACCGCTGTTGCAATTTGAGCCGATTTTTTTTCCCAATCCCGCTGATCTCTGATAATTTCCAGTTTTGCTTCCGGCGCAGCTTCACGAATTCGTTTCAGATATTTTTCGGTAAGGGTGAAATCATTCAGGATCAGGCCATATGCAATGGCGATGGTGTTGATTTTTCGTCCTGTCATTGGAGATCCTCGATTATCTGAGATCGGTCGGTGGCTTAGATGAAAGGTGCGATATGGATTTCACCAGGATTTCTTGCAACGGTGTTAACCGTGGCGTTTAAGTTCCTGGATAAAATCGTGGTAGCTTTCGTTTCTTGCCCGAGCGTTCCGATCAGCCCGCTGTTTAGGATCCGCTTCTAAAGATTCGTTTTCGAAATAGATTGGCGATAAAATTTTCTCAAATTTATCGATGACGCGCTGATAATCGACGCTTTCAAAAGAAATTTCAGAAGATACGACGGTGCCCGGGTCGTGAACAATGTATGCCCATTTTTGGTTGTCGTTGACAATAAGGTGAAAGCTTGAAGATGAGCAATAACGGATGTGCCTGAAGCTAAAGCCGCCCAATATGCCCCTCAAATAATCAAGCTTTTGCCACACTGTTTTACAGATATGTTTCATCAGATCCACATACTCCCTTGGGAGCGGTTTATGACAACAACGGAAACACATCTAATATAATCCAAATTTCTAACGGATTCAAACAAAAGGTTTGGATTTTTTAAATTTGGTGGGCATGACCGTACATTATCTGTGGTTTGAAAATGGCGGCTATTAATTTCGACCGCAATTGTTTTTTGTGAATGATTTTTGACTTGAAAAATTGATTTAATTGTGCTTTTATTCGCCTTTTTCGGTCAACTTTGAGAAAGGATTAAAGATCATACCTATTATGAAGGCTTCAACCCATGATGGACGTTTTCATGCCGACGAAATATTTGCCCTGGCTGCACTGAAACTATTGTTTCCCGATCTCGAGGTAGTTCGCAGCAGAGATGAAAAAATTTATAAAAACACAGACATAATCGTGGATGTGGGTCATGATTATGATCCGGCTCACCTTGTTTTTGACCATCATCAAAGGAGTTTCTCTTTAAAAAGAGGGTCTGGAATCCCCTATGCCTCTTTTGGACTGGTGTGGAAACAATACGGTGAATTATTATGCGGATCATCTGAAACGGCGGAATATATAGATTCTGTGATCGTTCAAGCAATCGACGCCGATGACAACGGAATTGATATTTATGAAACCAAAATTGATGGGATAGGATTCCATACCTTATCCGATATCATCGAGTCTTTTGTGCCCAGATATGTCGATGATGACGATGACAAGATCCAGAAAGGATTTGACCGCGCTTTAAATTTCGCAACCGCTTATCTGCGAAGGCAGATTATATTGGCAAAAGAATTATTTGAAGTTGCCCTGCCAAACATTCGCAATGCCATAGCGGCTGCTGAAGATCCCCGAATATTGATATTCAAGTTGTTCGATAAAACATGGTTAAATTTTATTGCGCGGGAGTCTGAAGAAGCCCTATTTGTTATTTTCCCCACCCATAGAAGGACTTGGGCCATCAGAAGTATTCCCCAACAAGGCAAGAAGTTTGAATATTGTAAATTATTGCCTGCTGATTGGGGAGGAAGGCAGAAGGATTTCGCTGAAATATCCGGTGTTGCGGATGCCCTTTATTGCCACAATGGATGTTTTCTCGCAGAAGCCAATAGCCTCGAAGGAGCCGATAAACTGGCTATTGCCGCTCTTGAGGAATAATTTCAATCAAAGCTAAGACTCGAGTTATCCCCAATTAAGCTGAGACATTAACTTTCGATGGCGTCCAGGACCATTGTAAGGAATTTTACAAGATCCATATGGCCTCCGGTCTCGTTGGCAACGCGGACAATGACGAGATCCTTGGAGGGGATGATGACGATACTCTGTCCCAGAACACCTTCTGCCATATACCCGTCCTGCGGGATGGAATCCAGAGGGACCGGAGACTTGCTCCACCTTAACCTGTAGGGTAAATTCACATGCCAGAGGTATCCATAAGCTGCCCACATCCGGACACCGGGGTCTGTTCTGGTGGACTGCTCGACCCATTGTTCGGATACCATTTGCTTGCCTTGCCAGCGTCCCTTGTTGATGTAGAGATACCCGAATTTTGCATAGTCCCTCACACTCATGCGAAGTCCCCAGGCCGTCGACGTGTATCCGTCTTTGTCCCTGTCCCAGTCAACCGCGGTAATGTTTAAGGGCCCGAACAGATTTTCCCGGGCATATGCAAAAGCGCTCATCCCGGTTGCCTCCTGGATAACCTTGCTGAGCAGCATGGGATCGCCGGTCGAATAGACAAATTGCTGGCCGGGTTCGTAGAGGCCGCTTTTTTGCGCCATATACTCCACAAAATGGCCGCTGGCACCCATTTTCAAGGCATCGTTGGTTTTAGGGTCCCATTTCGACCAGTCCTCTTTCCATTCGAGCCCCGTGGTCAGGGTCATGGCATGGCGCAGTGTGATCCGGCTGCGCAAATCGTCCGCGTCATCGCAATCCCACTGGTCGTAGAATTTGCAGATTTTTTCATCAACACCCTCGATTTGCCCCTTATCAATGGCGATGCCCACAAGGGTGCTGGTAAAGCTTTTGGCCATGGAATGGCTGACGTGCCTTGAATCGATCCTGAAATTTCCCAAATAAGCTTCAGCGACGATGTGGCCCTTTCTGATAACGGCCAGGCCGTCCGTATTGAAAGTGGGGGTGGCCGCATACGCAATGGCCTTGAGCAGCTTTGCGGAATTCATGTCCACGGCTTCCGGTTTGCATTCTCTCCATTCCCCGGTTGGCCAGTAGGCACCGGTATATTTTCCTTTGCCGAGGAACCCGGCATCTGCTGATGTCTGCTCATCCCCCTGGGCGGAGCCTTTTTGAGCCGGGGTATTGCAGCTGTATAAAAGCAGCGCAGCCAGCAGGGTTGTGAAAACAAATCTGTAACTAGCAGTCATTTTTAGCTCCTGTTCAGATCCAGCTCCGGTTAAGATGAGCGGCCCAATTTTCCGCTTTTTTCGAGTTCGTCGGCCACGTATCCCAGACCCAGCGACTCGAGGGTAGTCTTTGGGGGATATCCGGTCTCCGTGTCCCATTCCATCAGGGTGTAAAATCGGTCCTTGAACGCATCGAATTTGTTCCGGTCCAGGGTTCTTTTCCCATAGTTGTGATAATCCCACTTGCCATTCTCGAAGCCAGGCATATAGGGTTTGCCGTCGACATCCCAATCCGATGTTTTTTTATAGATGATATCGGCAAAGTGCACCATGTCCCGGTGGCGGCCCTGCAGGGTCCAGATGGCGTGGTCGAGGTTCCAGATCTTGCGGCCCAGATTGATGCCGTCCAGGAAGGAAAAATCCTTGCCCGTTACGGCTTTCAGATATTTTGGCTCTGCAATCCCGGTGGATCCGATCTTGCCGGGGGCATATGGATTCACGAAATCCGGCCAGCGGACGTCGCAAAACAGCATGGACTGCTTCCAGAATCGGGTGTAGTAGCGGTGCCAGGCAACCAGTTTGGCCATGTGTTCCGAGTAGATGTTGGATTCACTGAAATCGAGCATGTGGATGTCCCCGTCAAAGGGCACCATCTTGTCGGTGATCACTTTCACCACCTCCTCCGCCTCCAGCATGGGTTGAATGCCGTATTTTCGGCCCCACGTTTTAGCGTTTTGGACATCCCATTTGAGCCAGTCCAGGTCGTGTTCGTTGATGTCCCGGTCGCCCAGGAGGGTACCATAGCCCCAGTAGACCTGGGCTCGTGGTTCTTTGTGGATGGGCAGCCCCCAATAAGGGAACTGGAGCATGCCGTTATTCAGATCCGTTTCCCGTCTTCCCCATTTTTCGGCCGCCCGGACGAATCCGCCGGAAATATCTTTACCAAACTGGTTTTTAGTACCCAAACCGTCATCGCCGTAGGCGACCATTTTTACAAACCGTTCAATGAACTCCTCGCTGCCGTATGTCCTGAAATCCAGGGGGCACTTGGGGATATGAGCTGAATCCAGCTGACGATACTGCTGCAGCAGACGGATATATAAAAGGCCGTAGATCATCTCAACCGCATTGAGGCCGTAACGGTTGAGCATATCACTGGCTTTTCGCTGGATCTCCAGATTCCTGGCGTCCCAATAAAATGCGGACGAATAACATGAGGCTTCGTTGCCCAGCGCGTCCTCGAATCTGGCCCGGCAGGCGGAATGGCACCCCACGCAAGCCTGGGGTCGCTGAGCGACTTTCGGCCGGCCGCCGCGCCAGAGAAGTACGGGAAGGGGAGGCGCGTGAAATTCACCAAAACCGACCCAGGATTTCTTCAGGTTATCGAGATTGAATGCGTAATTTTCTTTCTGCCAGACCCGCGCGGTCATGAGCGCCTTGGGATCGTTGACCTTTACCGCCCCCGTACCGATAACGCTGATGGCCTTGAGGTTTTTGGAACCCCAGACCGCCCCGAAGCCGCCCTGCCCGGCCGCATTGCTGGCATCATGGATAAGGCAGGCCAGGCGGCTCAGGTTCTCCCCGGCCGGGCCGATGGCGAGCACCGCCGGTTTCTGAGTGGTATTTCCCGGGTTGTCTTCAGACCCCAGCCCCATCCACTGGCCGAATTCCTGTTTCCCCATGACCCTGTCCCAGATCTCCTCCTGGGTGTTCCAGGTATCTTTGCCCCACAGAGAACCGGCATCCCGGATGGCGATCTTGTCGTTGCGGATGTCCAGCCAGACCGGCCGGTCGGCTTTGCCTTCGATGACGACACCATCCCAGCCGGCGAATTTGAGCATGGCTGAAAACCGTCCGCCGAAATTGCTGCGGGTATACCAGCCGATGGGATACGACTGCACGCCGATAGCCTGCACCTCGGTCCGGCCCGATGCACCCGGAACCAGGGTGCCGGAAAAGGGCGACGTCATGATCGTCACTACATTTTCAGGATCAAGCCCATCGATGGTCTTGTCTTTTACCAGGTCAAAGAAGATGGCCGACCCCATACCGTGGCCGCCGCCCCAGTGCGCGTACTTTTCTGTCGGGATACTGCTGATTTTTTTTGTTGATAAATCTGCCCTCAATATTTTTCCGGCATACCCGTTCATTTCAAACGTCTCCCGTTTTCTATTTAAAAAAATATATGGTCAATTGATGCAAATTGATTGCCCTCAGGATTGATTGCCCGTGGCATTGCGCATTGATCAGCCGGTCGGG
>Ga0209536_100001697_pt1 | contig 36050 bp, 30 predicted proteins | sample DeeMarSeWOR28_12_FD_187461 | JGI IMG/M metagenome (GOLD analysis project Ga0209536, IMG submission 187461) | Marine sediment microbial communities from White Oak River estuary, North Carolina - WOR-2-8_12 (SPAdes) (version 2) | ecosystem: Environmental > Aquatic > Marine > Intertidal zone >...
GTGTCGTCCTCCCTCCCGTATCCGTGCTCCACAGCCCAGAGCGCACCATCCCTCAGAACGTCGTCCAGATCCTTCTTCGATACCTGGAGCAAACCCTTGCGGCCTGTCCCGCAGGGGATGTCCCGGAAGAGCTGATTCAGGAGGGTCCCGATCTTCTCACCGATCTGCCCGGCCTCAAAGGGAGATGCCAGGAGCCGTACGCCGCAATTGATGTCAAATCCCACCCCGCCGGCCGAGACCACCCCCTCGTCGAGGTCCGCCGCAGCCACGCCCCCGATGCAGAAACCATATCCCTGGTGAGCGTCGGGCATGGCCAGAGAGCGCCCCACCAGACCGGGCAGCGTCGCAACGTTTGCCACCTGGTCTTTCGTCTTGTCCGCCTCGATCTGCGCCAGCAGCTGCTCGTCGGCATACACCATCCCCTCGATACGCATACCGGCCTTGTAGGAAGAAGGGATGAGGTAGCGATATCTGTCGATCTTCTTGAACATGGGTCATGAAAGGGGGGCGCGGAGACCGCTAGATGTCCAGGTAGAACCTCACGCGGCTGCCCGCCGGAGCGCATTCGACCAGCAACTGATGATAGGTGACCGCCTTCACGTCCATCCGTGCTCTGTGCACCTCCGGGGAGTACGGTTCGCCGCGAAGGATCGCCGTGAGTGACTCCCGGCCCAGCTCCGAGACGGAGAACTCTCTCGAGGCAAACCCCTCACCGTCATACAGGTAGAGAATCTCGGAGAGCCAGCGCACGAGCAGTTGTTCCTGATCTGCGGCGTTGAGGGAGACCTGTCGCGATTCCCGTGCAACAATGCTCTCCGGATCCAGGATGAGCGACATCAATCCCGCCGCGGCATTTTCGAATGCCTCCCGGAGTGTGTCGCCCCTCGCCTCGATGCCCAGATCCGCAGGATGGTCCAGAAGGACGAACCGTGCGTTCGAGGGACTCCTATGCAACTTCGGGTCCCGCATCCCCGGCATCGTGCGTCTTCTTCTTCACCCCGAAGCTGAGGACGGTGGGGCTCACCAGTCTCTCGAAATCCCTGTATCCCAGCTTGACCAGTTCTTTGTGAGAACCCGCGTTGAACGCGATCTCCTCGTCCTCGGTCAGACCCGTTTCCACGATGACCCCCATCGAGTAGAGGTTCCCGAACGGCGGCATTGCGCCCACCTCGCACTCAGGAAACAGGTCCCTGAACTCTGCCTCCGTCGCCAGCTCCACCTTCGACGCGCCGAGCGACTGCCGAAGATGTGTAAAGTCGATCATGGAAGAGGCGGGAAGGACGGCCATCGTCATCTTCCCGTCGATCTTCACCATCACGGTCTTCGCCATCTCCTTTCCGGGAATATGGACAGAAGCGGCAACCTCCTGGGCAGTGTAGGCAGGGGAATGCAGAATGACGACGTACTTCACGTTGCTCTTGTCAAGATGCTCCGTCAAGCGTTTCAGCATGGTCACCTCCTTAGGGACAGTAGCACATCGCACCCGGCATGATAAGGAGAACACCTCGCACTGCGGACCGAACGGCCCCTCGAGCGCCCGCCCCCCGCTTGCGGTGTGGGGTCAGTCGAGCGGTGCGGGAGGTGGAGCTTGAGCCACGCCCGACCTGTGTGCCTTCATTTCGTCGTACAGCACAAGCAGGAGGGCACCGAGCCCGAACAGCAGCCCGGCAAGCGTCACAGCGACGCCAACGTAGGGAATGAACGTCAGGATTTGAACGGCGAGGACGCCAACTACAACCACGCCAAAGAGGGCCCAGCCGTTCTTACCGCTCAGCCCCATGAGCCAGTGGGAGACGACGACTCCCGCGCTCACCCCGGAGAGATACGTCAACCAGACGTAAAGCCCGAAGATGAACAGGGCCAGCGGAATCCCGATGAGCGTCCCCATCAGAAGGAGGACAACAACGGGAACAAGGAGAAGCCCGAGTATGCCCCACAGGGCGGTCATACCGGGACGGGCAACGATGGTCATCCCGGTTTGAACGAGTTGCCGGGGAAAGAGGAAAACGAGGAGCAACGCGGTCGCAAGGAGGCTGAGGGCCCACACCACCTTCGCCCAGAACACCCATTGCGGAAACCCGAGCACCCGGGATGCCTGCTTTGGTTCCCGGGTGGTGATTTCCACCCGTCCCTGAACCGTTCCGCCGGCGATGTCGACATCGTTCTTCTCTCGCACGAGGACATCGAGATCGCCGCCGATGAGCGCTCCTCTGTGGGTGACAAACCTCCCCCCCGCGAATTCAACATTTCCATTCACCGTCCCGGTCACGGAGACTTCGCCCGCCGAGATCTTTGCCTCCTCTGCAACAGACCCGGCGAGCTGGACATTCCCCCCAAAGAGCAGAAGGTTTCCGCTGAGGTCCGATGTCTTCTCAAATGTGATCATCCCCCCTGCGGCGGCAATGTTCTTGCCGGTCCTCCCCGCAAATCGCAATGTTCCCCCCGCCGCCCGGATATCGTCGGTCACGGTACCACTGACGGTCACCTGCCCTCCCGCAACCAGCAGATCCCCGTTGATGGTTCCATAGACCTCCACTTCACCGCCAGCAACATACGCATCCCCGTTGATCGTCCCTTCGATGGTTACCCTGTCCCCTCCGGCAAAGTACCACCCCTCGTGTATTTCGCCCGCGGAGAGAAGAATGCGTCCGGGCCTTTCTCCCCCGTCAGGTTGCCAGCCGTTCGAGCAGGCGAACAGGCACACGGAGGCTGCGGCAACGAGGAAGAGGCTATGAGGCATTCGTAATTCCATGGGGTTCTCCTTGCCTGAGAGTTCTTCTGTTTGTCCTGTCTTCTCTCTCCCGAGGCCGTCAGGGTGCTCCCTCCTCCTTCGGGGAAGGGACGATTAGCTTCATCCTGTCGACGAGCACCGACGAGCCAACATGAAGCGAACCGTCCTTCGATGTTGCGAGAAGAGCGATCTTCAGTTCACCGGTTGCCGCAGCATCGGGCACGGGAAAGGTTGCCGTGAAGTCGGCGAACGTGCTGCCGGAGGTGGTCAGCCGCTCTTCGCACATCCGGATCGTGCTCCCCTCACTGTTCTGAAAAATCATGCTGACAAAACCGACATCTCCGCCCACCGATGTGAGGAGATACGAAAAGCTCAGCTCCATGATCTCTCCGGAAACCGGGATCTTCTTCTGCGCGATCATTCCGGGTATGTTGGTCCCAAAACAGTCCTTCACCTCACACTTCACCGAGTAGTCTCCGGCCACCCGCCGCGTCGAACGAGACACGACGACACAGAGCTTGGGGATGTTTGTCGTCTCCCAGTTGGAAGGATCATCCCCTACGAATTCCTCGAAGCTCCCGTTCTTGAGAAGGTTCTTCTCCGACTGCCCGAGAGCCGGGCTCGCGAGAGAGAACAGGAGAAGGAAAAAAAAGAGCGGAAAGCGATGCATGCGCCTCACCTCCTTGCGTGCAGGGATTCTCCGGGAAGGCCACCATTTCTCTCCGGGGGGAAAGAAATGAAAAACCCCGGGTGACTCCTCCATGGAGCCCGGGGTTGAGTAGGGAGAGGGAGATTTCCCTCTTGGCCCCTCTTCGTCGCATCCGATGGCGAACGCCATGCCCTTAGTCTGTCGGAACACAGCGACCCTCTGCGAAAGATGAGAAAGACGATCCTTGAGATATCCCCGACTTCTTGTCTCTGGATGATACCGATAGAATCTAATGCGAGCGGAAACCATATTCAACCCGGCCTCCAAAGCGCACCTGTCAGCATCGGTAGTGGGCTTGACAAACTAACAAATGTTAGTTACACTAACGAACGTTAGTACATCAAACCTGGAGGAGGATATGTCTGGCCCAGAAAAAAGCACCAGAAAGAGAATCCTGGATGCCACAATAAGACTCTCCTCTCAGAATGGCCTGCTGGCAGTTTCGGTCAGAGAGATCGCACGGGAGGTAGGAATCAAAGAGAGCTCGCTCTACAACCACTTTCAGGGCAAACAGGCTCTCCTCAACGCCGCCCTCGAGGAGGCCGAGAGAGTATTCTCTTCCCTCACGCTTCCCACCGATGCGATCGAAAGGATGATATCCGAGAACAGGCCAGAGGAGCTTCTCAGAAAAGGTCTCATTCGCTACAGGGACCGCTGGGACGATCCCTGGATGTCCCGCGTCTGGATCCTGCTGGAGATGGAACAGTACCGGAACGAGAGAGTCGCCTCCATTGTCCTGCGCGAAACCGAGCGGATCATACGCTTCAACGAGACCCTGTTCCAGAAGATGATCGAACGAGGCGTGTGCAAACCCTGCAACGCACGATTCCTCGCCGACCTCTTCTCGCGGACCATGCTCTCGCTCCACCGGGACTACGCCATCTGCACTCTCCAGAACCGCCCTCCTGGTGAAATCGAACAGCGGATGCTCTCATGGATCCGCCACTTCGTAGATCTGATCAGCAGGTAGGTGCTCTTCAAGCAGCGGGCTCCGAGGCGCAGATGGATATCTCTCCCCCACCTCAGACCCCCCCCAGGTGAATCGCGTCATCTCCGTGTTTCGCGCGGATCCGCTCAACCGCGCGGAGCACCTCGTTCCGGCGCGCCTCGTCCGGGTAGAGAGGCAGAGCCAGTTGGCCGATATCCTCAAGATTGGTGAGATGCACACCAAGAAGCCTCACCTTCAGGCTCGGATTGTAGGACGAGCGGAAGAGATCTCGCACCGTCTGGAACACCACCGGGTCATCATCGGTCGGCTCAATTGTTCGCGATCGCGTGATGGTCCGGAAGTCCGCATACCGGAGTTTCAACCCGACTGTGCGCGCCTTCCAGCCCTTCGACCGAAGCGTCGAACAGACCTGCTCGGTATGGCTAAAGAGGATCCTCTCCAGTTCCGCCCGCTCACCGATATCCCGCGCGAACGTCTGCTCATGGCCGATACTCTTCCGCAGGTGATCGGACGAGACAGTGTCACTTCCCCTTCCCTGTGCCACACGATGGAGCCAGGTCCCCTGCGCACCCATCAATTCCACAAGCCGTGACTCCGACGCCGCCTGGAGATCCGACACCGTCCGGAAGCCCCGCGTGCGCAGGTACTCCTCCGTCTTCTTCCCCACGCCCGGTATCACATCGATTGGAAGCGGGGCCAGGAACCGCCTCTCCTCCCCATGAGACACCGTGCAGATTCCCTCGGGCTTGACCGTCCCCACCGCAATCTTGGCAACCGTCTTGCTCGAGGCAAGAGCTATGGAACAGGGAAGTCCGAACTCTTCACGGACCAGCGTCTGTATCGTCCTCATGAAACCCGGGAGGTCGTTCCTGTAGAGAGACTCACAGCCTGTGAAATCTAGATACATCTCGTCGATGGAGGCACGCTCGACGATCGGCGATAACTCCAGCATCCGCCGGTAGAGGCAATCGGAAACCTCTCCATACTCCCGATGGTGCGAGCGAACGAAAACGAGATGGGGGCAGAGGCGGAGAGCCTGCGAGGCCGGCATCGCCGAATGCACGCCGAAGGCTCGGGCTTCGTACGATGCCGAGGTCACAACACCCCGCCCCTCTGGCGACCCGCCGACCGCGACGGGTATGCCGACGAGATCCGGGTTCTTTGTCCGTTCAACCGAGACGAAGAAACAATCCAGATCCAGATGGGCGATATGCTTCAACGGAGATGCCATCGAGACCCCCGCAGCAATGTAGGGGGGGGTGCCGTAACAAGCAAGGAGGGTCTCCTACCGGCTCTTCTCGAGCTTCCGGAGCTTCGGCTGGATTACAAAAACGCAATAGGAGGCGTTGGGGTTCTTGCGGAAATAGTCCTGGTGGTACTCCTCCGCCTCATAGAACCGTTCAAGAGGTGCAATCTCCGTCACGACTGGCCGGTCAAGCCGCGTTGCGAGTTCGTTCCTGGATCGTTCCGCCGCCTCACGCTGGGCCTCGCTGTGTGTGAAGATCACCGATCGGTACTGGGTTCCGACATCCGCCCCCTGACGGTTCAGGGTCGTCGGATCATGGGCCTGCCAGAAGGCGTCCAGGAGCTTCTCGTAGGAGATGATCCCCGGGTCAAAGGTGACCTGCACGACTTCCGCATGACCGGTCGTTCCCGAACAGACCTCCTCGTACGTCGGATTCTCACTGGCCCCGCCGGCGTACCCGGAAACAACAGAGCGAACACCCTCCAGGCGCTCAAGAACCGCCTCGACACACCAGAAACAGCCACCACCCAACGTCGCATTTTCCACATTCTCCATTGCAACGCCTCCAGAGAAAAGAGCCGCTTGGGCACACAGGACGATAAAGAGATTCCTCATAGGATGCACACCACCCCTCCTCCTGATACTATAACACCAGCTTCGGAAAGAAAAATCCCGCCCGGCGAGAAATCTTCACCCGTTTCACTCCCAGACTCCCGGCACGGGTTCGCCACAATGACCGCACTTCCCCCCGGAAACGTGGTTTTCCAGGACGGTAAACCCGCGCCTCTCAATGACTACTCTCCCGCAGTGGTGACAGGAGGTGTTCTGGGCATCGTGACCTGGGACGTTCCCGATGTAGACATACTGTACGCCCTCCTGCAGCGCGATCTCCCGCGCTCTGTCAAGCACCGAAATCGGCGTCGGAGGAAGGTGGCTCAGTTTATAGAGGGGAACAAAACGACTGAAATGCAGAGGGGCGTCGGACAACCCGCTCTCAGAGAGCCAGCCGCACATGCGCCGGATCATCTCCAGATCATCCGACCAGCCGGGGACGACGAGGTTCGTGATCTCCAGCCACACGCCTTCCTCCCTCAGCACCCTGAGCGTATCCAGTACGGGGCCGAGACGCGCCCCCGCGAGTTTCTCGTACGTCTCATTCCGAAAAGTCTTCAGGTCGATGTTGGCCGCGTCCACTGCGGTGCAGAGCTCGCGCAGGGGTTCTTCGTTGATGTAGCCGCTCGATTTCAGGACGCTCCGCACACCTGCATCCCGGGCGATCCGTGCCGTGTCAAGCGTGTACTCGAAGAAGGTCGTCGGCTCGGAGTACGTGTAGGCGATCGACTCGCATCGGGTTTCCGTGCACCGCTCCACTACCCGGTCGGGCATCAGATCCTGATTCCGTGTCTCCCTCGGACTGAACTGGGAAATCTGCCAGTTCTGGCAGTTCAGACAGCGGAGGTTGCACCCCGCCGCGGCGATGGAGAACGCCTTGGTGGACGGGAGAAAGTGAAAGAACGGTTTCTTTTCGATCGGATCGATATGGACGGCGCAGGGGTTCCCGTAGGCTATGCTGTAGAGTTTCCCACCGTGATTGAGCCTGTTCCGGCATATCCCCAGTTCCCCCTCCTCCAGGAAACAGTGGTGCGGACACTTCAGGCACTGGACGCCGCCGGGGACCGCTTCGTAGAACATCGCCTCCTTGCTCCACTTCCATAGCTCGTCGCGGCCCGCCAGCTCCTTCAGAAGCGGCCCGGCCAGCGCATCCAGACGATCCAGCCCCAATGCGATTCCGCCCACACCGAGGAGGCAACGTCTGACGAACTCCCGCTTGCCGAGCGTCACTGGTACCGGACTATCACGCATGGGTCTCCCCTCCCACTGATCACGTCAAAGCTTCTTCTGAAGGATACCTAAACATACCGCTTTCTGTTGAGAATGGCTATCAGCCCCCCCGCAGCGCAGGCAGCTGCGACGACGAGGCTGGCAAATCCGACCCCAAGGAGAGGGAGCAGAAAAGCGCTCATCAGCAACCCGCCCAGCGCTGATCCCAGCAGGTCGACTCCGTAGAGCGATCCGGCGACGGCTGCCACCGTCCCCTTAAGAAGCCGGACCGCTGTCGCGAATTCCGCGCCGATCAGCGCCGCGATCAGCAATGTGGTGGCAAAGAAGACGAAGTGTATCGCACCATCGGGAAGCGGAAAACTCCTGAGACCAAGCAGCAACAGGGGAAGCAGTGCCGCAATCCCCATCACACCGAGCTGCAATCCCGCATAGGTGGTAATGGCTCGTCGGGTGTGAAACCTCCTTCCAGACAAAGCACCCACGGCAAGCCCCCCCATGAACGTCGTGATGATCAGACCCAACATCTGATACACATACCCGTAGAGAATCTGAAAAGCGATCAGCAGCAACAGCTCCAGCGAAGACGCTGCGAACCCCCCCGTGAACATCCCGAAGGTTATGGTGTTCAGCCGCGAAGCACTCAGGGCAAGGAGCAGGCAACCAGACAGGGCGACCACCCACGGCTGCAATCCGAACTGACTCAACCAGTACCGCAGCTGGCGGTAGTATGCCACAGGCATGAAGTCCTCGTTGATGCCAGCCTCCGCCTCCACAACCCGCTGGACGGCGATACTCCGTTGCTCCAGCAGCGCGTCATCAATGTAGTCCCGGTTCACGTAGACCGTCTGGACGTTCTTCTCTTCCACAAGTCGGCTCACGCGGATGTCCAGCTGAGCGTCCGACGCGAGAAAGTAGTTCTTCATCCCCGGCACGATCACGATATGGGCAAAGACGGTCTGCAGCGTGTTGGCAATGACAGAGGTCAATCGCCGTGCGTCATCACCGTAGTAGTCCACGGAGGAGAGGAGACTCAACGCCACCACCGCACTGTCAGAGAGCCTCGCCTTGAGCTCTCTCAGAAACTCCACCGTGTAGAACCGATTCAGTTGCGCGGTCACCGGGTCGGGGACATTGATAAGAACAACATCGTAGGTCGCGTCGGTCTGCCGGACAAACCGCCGGGCATCGCTTGCCACGGCCCGGACCGCCGGGTCGACAAACGCGCTCGTGTACCGTTCCCCCAGCTCCAGGAGCCACGGGTTGACCTCAACGTAATCCACCCCCTGGACATCGTACTTCAGGATCTCTCGCGTTGCCCCGGAGATGCCGCCGGAGAGAAGCAGGACGTTCTTCGGATCCCGGTGCTGCACCATCGCGTAGTGAACCACCTCCTCAGTCTCGGCGATATCCCCGGTCGAGAAGAGCAGCACGCTGTTCTCGAAGAAATTGAGCTGGTGAGACTGCCTCGTCACCGTGAGCTTTCCGTACGGCGTATCCTGGAGGTCAACGATTTCCTGACCGGGAAAGAGGTGTTCCGCCGCTGAACGGTCCAGGTCCCACTGCACGCCCAGGAGAACCGCGAGAACGATCAGCCCGAGGAAGAGGTAGGGGGCAGGCCGGAACTCCACACGCCAGACCACCCACGCGCAGATGCCGGCATTGAGCGCCACAAGGAGCAGAAGATTCTGGAATGTCGTCAGCAGGTGGATCAGAACGAAATTGAACGCGATTCCTCCCACGACGCTTCCCGCGGCCTCCAGCCCGTAGACCGCGGCTATGAGGTTCCGCCCGGCCCGTTCCGACAGAATCTGGGAGAGGAGAGTGAAGAGGAAACCCGCGCTCAGACAGAAGGGCATCAGCAGCAGGAAAGAACTGTAGAAGGTTTCCATCAGCCCAATCATCGAACCGGGAAGGAAGACGATATTCCGGAGATAGGCCAGGAGGAATGCCGTGACGAGGGGAAGAAGGGCTACTGTGACCAGAAGGACCGACAGAAGAGGTACGCGGCGGCGGACCCGATCCGACACCCGACCCAGGTACGAACCTGCACCCGTGAGAACCATCCAGTTCGCCAGCACGATACCGATGATGAGCTCGTTCCCGGAGAAGACCGTCAGGAACTCTCTGAGCAGGATGGTCTGGGTGATGATCGTCGTCATACCCAGCCCGGCTACCGCAACAATAGGCGGCCGGTCCACAGGGGCAATCTCGACGAGCATCGATCCAAACAGACGATTCACGGTGATGCCCTCTTGGGCAAAACCCGCCTCCCGAGGTCGCTCTCTCCAAACACCTCCGCCTCGTACACGTAGATGTCAGCGTCTTTCCAGCCGTACCATCCAATACCGGCTTTGTCACGAGCACAGTGCCCGAGGAACTCTTCCTTTGTCCACCCGGTCTTGTTCACAACCTGAGGGAGAAACGTCCCGCTGCGCGGTCCATCGACCAGGTAGATCCCGTGCCTGCCGAGCTCTATCTCGTCAATCGATTCGACCTTCCTGAGGGGTGTCAGGACCGAGATCTCTATCTCGATGGCAGGCAACTCAGCCGGGCTCACCGGGGCGAATCTCGGGTCTTCAGATGCCGCCGAAACGGTGAGCTCCCTGACGACCTCGTAGAGGGGTCCGCTGCTGGTAAATCGCCCGATACACCCCCTGAGTTCCTGCTGCATGTAGAGGGAGACAAAGGCCCCCCTGCCCCCCGTGAGCGAGGGGGGGAGAGTCGACGCATCGACGGCCGGAAGGTCGCCCGCACGGACATACCCCTCCAGGGCGTCTCGGGAAACGGCGAGAAGCGTCTCCCTCTCGGCGTCCCCCAGCTCGACCGCCCCTCTCTCACCATGTTCTTGGAGAACGGCAATCGCACAGTAGCCCACCACTCTCGACCTGTCGCCCAGCTCCGCATCCCCCGAATTCCTGTACTGGATGATTTCGTAGGACACCCCTGGCACATTCTCTGTCATCGTCAGAAGGGTCAGCACGCCGGCCCAGCCACACATGCATGTCGACAGGTGGGGAATTCCCTCGCTTTCGGACCTCTGCATCTCCCGCAACAGCTCGGTCGGCTCGTTTGTGACTATGGCCCGTGCAATCCTCCCGTCCACCTCTTTTGCATCCTCGTACGACGGGTAGTGCGAGAAATCCGTGCTGATGACGAACAGGTTCTCGGGTCTCAGGTAGGGACGGAGAGCTTCTGCCATCCTTGCACAGGTGCGGGGATTCCCGGAACCGATTGCGATCGGGACAATGGTGAAGTCCTCTTTGAGCCTGTACTGGAGAAACGGGAGTTGCACCTCGATACTGTGTTCGTGGAGATGGGCATCCGTTCGGTCTGTGAAGACGGAATGACTGGCGACAAGCTCCCTGCCGATCTCCCTGTCTACCCTCACCCGTCCGAGCGGCGTCAGGAAGTCGCCGCAGGAGTAGACCGCCGCTCCATCGAACGGGACGCGGTGACTCGGCCCCAGGATAAAGACGCGCTCGTACCGGATGTCCGGGTCCAGCTGGTTGAACGCCGAGGCGGCAACCTCACCCGAGTAGACGTACCCCGCGTGGGGCGAAATCAGTGCGAGCGGAGCCGCCCGGGATCCTGACGGAACCGCCCTGGCGTAGAGGAGTTCCAGCATGTGGTTCAGTTCGTCCTTCTCCGCCGGGTAGAACATTCCCGCGACGGCGGGTTGCCTGTCGAGCTGGGGTTGCTGCGAGGTGCACTGCCCTACGGCGACTGCCAGAGCGACAGAGAGGAGGACAAGCGTGTATTCACGTGCCACGTCGGTACCCTTTGCTCAATGTGGTGGGAAGAGTACAGAACACTACTTCGGCCAAGCACCGGAGAGCTTTCGCAGCAGGACGAGCTGACCCAGGTGATAGGCATTGTGATCGGCAACCAGAAGCGCCTCCCGCAGAATGTCCTGACCGGTCCCGTGGGGGATCTTCGCCTGGAGGTCAGTCCGGGGATCTGCTACGAGATCCTGCATCTCCTTCAGATCCCGTCTGAAATCTCTGATGCTCCTCTCCCAGGCGGCTTCATCGGGAGGGGATGCAGAATCCGGCCAGTAGCCCTCAGGCCACTCGGGTGACACATGGTTCTTGTTCCGGCTGAACTCAAGTATATCCCATTGCGCGATGCGCATGTGCTCCAGAAGCTGCCATGCGGTGTACGGAACACCCGTGCTCCTCTTCCCCCGTAGCTCCAGAGGGAATCCCGCCACGGTGTCGTCGAACGAGACGTGAGCCCCCTTCCCTGCGAGGTTGTCAACCAGACGTCGTCGCAGCGCGGCAGTATCATTCATAGCAACCCTCCCTGATTGTCTGCTTGTTGGCTCCCATCTTGAAAGTAGACACCCGTCAGAGGAAAATCAATTCCCTCCCGGATGAACCGCTCCGCGCCCAGCGCGCCGCCCCCCCCCAGGCTGGCAATTCCCACCCCTTCTGGCTATATTTCCCCTCACTAGCGCACAGCCCTCGTTCGTCTCCACTGGTAAGGAGCAGACCATGTCAGTCCCCCGAAAACGAGTGCTCGCCCTGCTCTTTTCCCTCACGGCCGTTACCTGTTCCACCGATATCAGGCCGGAAGCGGACCGGTTCCTCAACTCCTTTCTCCCCAGGTTCCAGCGCCTCTACTATGAGGCCGCCAAGGCTCAGTGGCTCGCAAACACAGACATCAGCAGCGAGCACGACAGCCTGAGCGCGGCCGCCGAGAAGAAGTGGGCTGAATACGTCGGAAGCAGGGAAGTGATCGAGAAGACGCGCGATCTCCTCTCCCGGAGAGGCGAGCTCGACACACTGCAGGCACTCCAGCTGGAGAAGATCTGGCTGCAGGCAGCCCACCGCCCCGCGACCATCCCTGAGGTGGTCGATTCGCTGATCGAGGCGGAGACAAAACAGACGAGCCTCCTCTACGGGTTTGACTACCTCATGCCTGACCGCACGGGTCGCTCGATACAGGTGTCCACGAACGATCTCGACAGAATACTCGTTGAGTCCAGTGATCTCCGGGAGCGCCTCGCGGCGTGGAAGACAAGCAAGGAGGTCGGTGTCATCCTTAAAGACGGGTTGGCGGATCTGCAACGCCTCCGCAACAGGGTTGCCAGGGAGATGGGGTATAGTTCGTTCTTTGCGCTGGAAGTCGCGGACTACGGGATGACGGCGGAGGAAATGCTCGCCCTGATGGATTCGCTCGTTCTACAACTGCGGCCCCTCTACTCCGAGCTCCACACCTTTGTGCGGTACACGCTTGCCGGGCGGTACGGGAGCTCCCCCCCTGAGGAGATCCCCGCCCACTGGCTCCCGAACAGATGGGGGCAGAACTGGCCCGGGATCATCGAGGGACTCAATCTCGACGACCTGTTCAAAGAGAGATCCAAGGAATGGGTCGTCGAGCAGGCCGAACGCTTCTACGTCGGCCTGGGCTTCCCGCCCCTGAACGAGGGTTTCTGGGATCGCTCCGATCTCTATCCCGTGGAGCCCGGGTCGACGCGCAAGAAGAACAATCATGCCTCCGCCTGGCACCTGGACCTTCAGGACGACTACCGCTCCCTCATGAGCGTGGAGCCAAACGAGCGGTGGTTTGGAACCACCCACCACGAGCTCGGACACATCTACTACTACATCGAGTATGCACATCCCGACGTACCACTCCTCCTGCGTAAGGGCGCAAACAGAAGCTACCACGAGGGAATCGGTGACCTGATGGACCTGGCTGCCGCACAGCGGCCCTATCTGGAGGAGGTCGGGCTGCTCCCGAAAACCCGGGACATCGACCGGATCCGGTGGCTTCTCAACGAAGCCCTCTCGAGCAGCTCTGTCGTCTTCATACCGTGGGCCGCCGGCGTGATGACGCGGTTTGAATACGATCTCTACGAGAAGGACCTCCCGAAGGACGAGTACAACCGGCGCTGGTGGGAACTGGTCCGACAGTATCAGGGCATCGTTCCTCCGTTTCCGCGCGGGGAGGAATACTGTGATGCCGCAACAAAAACCCACATCATCGATGACGCGGCACAGTACTATGACTATGCCCTCTCCTGTGTGCTGAAGTACCACCTCCACGACTATATCGCACGGAACATCCTCGGGCAGGACCCACACAGCTGCAACTACGCCGGAAACAGGGAGGTGGGCGATTTCCTGAAGAGCATCATGCGACCCGGCGCGAGCAGGGATTGGCGCATCGTTCTGAAGGAGAAGACCGGCCAAGACCTCAGCGCTCGGGCAATGCTCGAGTACTACAGGCCGCTTCTCGACTGGCTGAAGGAGCAGAACAGAGGTCGAACAGCCGTTGTCGCACACGTCGACTCATAACCCCTTCCAGGACTCAACATGCCCTCCGCCGCTCGATGGGGGAGGTGCGAAGGCAACACAATGATTAATTCCCGTTTTGTCCATCTCAACCTCGTCGCAAGAGACTGGCGGGCGCTCGCCGCCTTCTATCAGGATCTGTTCGGCTGTGTCATTGTCCCCCCCGAACGGGATTACTCGGGCCCTGCTCTGGAGGCGGGGACGGGAATCCCGGGCGCCCGGCTAGCGGGGGCGCACCTCAGGCTCCCCGGCAGCGGCGGTGAAGGGCCGACACTGGAGATCTTCCAGTACACCCCGGAGGAGGCCCACACACCTGCTCCCGTGAACCGCCCCGGCTACGGGCACATCGCCTTCTCCGTCGAGGATGTGCACGACGCCCGGGACGCGGTGCTCGCCCACGGGGGAAAATCTGTGGGGGACGTCGTAACAGTGAAAACGGCGGACGGAAGGAAGGTGACCTGGGTCTACGTCAGAGACCCGGAGGACAACATCATCGAGCTTCAGTCGTGGTCAGACTGATACCCCTTGACATTGACCCTTTTGTCACCTAGACTTGCACTACATGTTTGCGGCACCCGAAGATCAGGGTCCCATCAATAAAAGGAGGAGACCATGGCAAGGAAACGCACTACCCATCGCAGCAGGTCCGGCACCAAGCTCTATGCAGTACGCGACAGCAAAGGTCGGTTCGTCGATATCCAGACGTACAAACGTGCACACGCGGCGGATTTGAGGAAGAAGAGCAAAGCCGAGAAAGCGAAGAAAGGGAGAAAGAAGAAGTAGCAACACGGGAACGGGCCGCACCGCCTTTCGCTCCGGGCAGCGGCCGTGCCACGGATCATCATGGGCGTCGCTACCGTCTACACGCTTGCATGGTTTCCGATGGTCCTCATTGGGATCATCAACGGCATCATCAGGCAATCGGTCTACGGACCCTCCATGAGCGAGCTGACTGCCCATCAGGTTTCGACCGTAACAGGCATCACGCTCCTCGGATTCTACGTATGGGTTCTGACACGGAGATGGAGGGTCCGATCCGCTCGCCAGGCGATCTCCATCGGGCTCATCTGGTTCGCCCTGACCGTTGCCTTCGAGTTTCTCTTTGGGCATTTCGTGCTGGGGCATCCGTGGTCCAGGCTTCTCCACGACTACGATATACTGGACGGCCGCCTCTGGATCCTCGTCCTCCTCTGGACCACAGCAGCGCCCTACGTCTTCTACCGGTTCGGCGCGGCGTCAGGCTCCCGAACGAACAGATGAGACGGGAGGCCTCCGGAAGCCCGTGAGCCAGAAGCCCGTTCGTGCGCCCGCAAAACTCTGTCCCAAGATCATCCTCGAAGGGACACGCCTCACGCACAAGACCGACATCGCCTTCGCACTCAACGAGCATCCCCGCATTGTCGGAGTCCGGAAGTACCGGTATCACTCACCCCTCATCTCGGCCGAATGGTGTGCATTCACGAACTTCCCGTGGGGGAGGGGGCTCATCAATTTCGATCCGGCGGAAGAGGGTCAGGCCCTGGAGACCTACCGCCACTGGATCCGCCTCTTCGAGCTGCTGCGGTACTACTCCTGGATAGTTGATCGATTCCATATCTCGACCCGCCTCTACCAGCACGCTGTCAACGGCAAGGACTATGACTTCCGGTGGCTGGAGGAGCGGCTCCTCCCCCTTGGGTTCCATCTCGTTTTCTGCACGCGCACACCGGAGTCGTTTGCAGGAGCGCGTGAGGAGAGGCTGAAGGTCTCCGGCAACCCCTCTCAGTACGATGACCTCAACCGCTTCATCGAAGAACAGGAGAAACTCCGCGATCTGGTGGGCGCATCACTTCTCCCCTCGCGCGAGGTGGATGTCTCGCGGGGTGATGTCGCTGCCGCAGCAGGTGAGATAGCAGACTGGATGGAAGAAACAGGGGGTCTGTGGACCAGATAGCAATAGGCCCGGTTCGAGGAGAAACCGGGCCGCATTGCGTATCAACAGGAAAACGGGCTGGTCAGGGAAGCACTCCCTTCTCAATGAGAACAGGAAAGATGTGGGACTGGATCACGCCGGCTTTGACTTCTGGGCCATTCGAGACAATCTCCTCGACTTCTTTGATCGTATCAACGCTGAAGATGGAGACCCCGCGAACCTCGGTATCCACGTTGTCAAATGCGCAGTAGTACCGCAGGGTGCCCGCCTTGAAGTAGGGCATCATATAGGCTGTCTGATCCGCAATGAGGGCTCTGGACTCAGCATCAGGCTCGACCGCCCAGTTCTTCCCTTTCGTATAGGCAACCATGAAGTAGGGTTTCTGCTTCGCTTCGTAGTCCGGTTTCTCCTTCAATTCCTTGCGGATGGTCTCCCCCATGCCCCGGGTGCCCCACACTTTGTGGACTTTCAGCGTCAGGAGACCCGCTTTCACCGAGGGGGCGTTCTCGGCAATCGCCATTACCTCTTCTTCTGAGTCGACTTTGAAGAAGACGACCCCGTAGAAATCCTTTGGCTCCACCAGTCTCACGATCCCCACGAGCTTTCCCTCGGCCACGAGTTCCGCGAGGTCGTTTTTGTTCCCCTCCTGGATCTTCTGGAGCTTCTCCGGCGCGGATGCGGACCAGTTCGGGCCGGGTCTCAGGACCCCGAGATAGTACTTGGTCAGGCTCGCAGCCAGAGACTTCAGTTCCTCTTCCTGCTTCGCCCCTGACGGCTGACCCGAGCCGGAATCGTCGGCGGGCGTACACCCGCCAGAGACGCTGCCGGCAAGAAATGCCATCAGCACACAGATGCCCAGTATCGTCTTCTTCATGGTGCTCTCCTCTATCGCTGTGGAGGGTCTCGCTTTGTAGGACTCGAATATAGAGGAATTGCATTTTAGATGCAAATGAGTTCTCAGTGCCACAGGACAGGGGATTCCGGGCCACCCCCGGTCGGTCTCTCTTCGATTCGCTGTTGCATCTCCAGGGTCCCGGCGGTACATTCGATTCTCAGACAGAGCTCGGAGGCAACACCATGATGCACGCATCAGCACCTTTGCGGGATCGCAGCGGGTCGATGCGCTCGACACTGATGCTCCTGGGGAGTGTAGCTCTCCTCAAGATCATCATCCACGCGCTCGCGATTCAGGAGTACGGGTATTTCCGTGACGAGCTCTACTACCTCGCCTCCACCCGTCATCTTGATCTCGGCTACGTGGACCATCCCCCCCTCTCAATATACATCCTCGCGGCGCAGACCGCTCTGTTTGGCGACTCGCTCATCGCCACACGGGCCCTCTCCGTCCTTGCAGGCGCCGCCATGGTGTTCTTCACCGGCTTGATTGCCCGCGAGCTGGGAGGCCGGCTGCTTGCCCAGGGGCTGGCCTCCCTCGCGATACTCGTCGCCCCCGTGCTCTTGGGAAGCCAGCACTTCTACTCCATGAACGCGCTCGATCAGCTTCTCTGGACACTCTCAGCATACACCCTGTTACGCGCATTGAAATCCGGGAATCCCAACCTCTGGCTCCTGCTTGGACTCCTCCTCGGGCTGGGGCTGTTCAACAAGATAAGTGTCATCTGGCTGGGGATCAGTTTTTCTCTGGGGTTGCTCTTCACGCCGCACCGTCGTCTACTGAGGACCCGGTGGCCGTGGATTGCAGCAAGTCTCGCACTCGTCGTCTTCCTTCCCTACCTGATCTGGCAGATGCTCAACGGCTTCCCCACCCTCGAGTTCATGCGCAATGCCGCCCAGTTCAAGATGATCCGGGTGAGCGTCCTTGATTTCTTCAGGAACCAGTTCTTGGCAGCGAATCCCGTCGCCTCCCTCCTCTACTTCGCCGGCTTTGCGGGCATGCTCCTCATCGCCGAGTTGCGCCCGGGGAGAATACTGGGGATCGCCGTCGTTGTGGTGGCGGGTATCCTCATCGCAAGCGGCACTGCCAAGACCTACTATCTCGCGGCTGCCTATCCGTTGCTCGCGGCGCCCGGAGGATGCGCTTTCGAACAAGTCCTCTCCGGTCGCTGGAAGTTTCTGGGCTATGCCTATGCTGCAGCGCTTCTCTTCTCAGGCATCGGCTTGTCTCCCCTTGCCCTTCCCCTCCTCCCCGTTGACACGTACCCCGGCTACGCGGCCTCGCTCGGCATCACGCCGGAGGCGGAAGAGCGAAGTCAATTGGGCGATCTCCCGCAGCATTTCGCCGACATGTTCGGCTGGGAGGAGCTGGCAGCAAAGGTGGCACGTGCCTACAACAACCTCCCCCCCGAGGATCAGGAGAAATGCATCGTCTTTGGGCAAAACTACGGCGAGGCGGGGGCTATCGACGTCCTTGGCCGCCGCCTGGGCATCCCCGGGGCAATAAGCGGGCACAATAGCTACTGGATGTGGGGGCCACGCGGCCACGCAGGCGAGGTTGTCATCATCATCGGGGGCGACCTCCAGGACAATGCAGAGTGGTTTGAGACAATCGAGCAGGTGGATGTCACCGACTGCCGTTACTGCATGCCCTACGAGCGCGGCGTGCCAATCTTCGTCGCCCGGAACATGAAACGCTCGCTGGAAGAGAACTGGGTCCGGCTGAAGCACTTCATCTGACCGGACGCTTCCGACGGGCCATGACGGCACCCTCTGCCGTCGGCCTCCATGCCATTGGCCAGACCGTCAGCGACGAGCGTCACTTCGTGTTCCCCCCCCTTCTGCCCTCTGTCAATTAACGTGCGTCTACGCTCCCCGGAGTCTTGGAGACGGCCAGTGGGCCCCTCCCGGTCGCTTGCCTCTGATGCGAACGCAGGCCGCCCGGGCGCGCGCGGATCCAACGGTAATCAGAGAGCGGGGAATGCTCTGAGGGCCGGGGGAATCAGTTGCTGGGGCTCTGCATCATCATGTGGAAGGTGAGGTCCAGCGTGCCCGGGCATTCGCCGGGAGAGAAGACCACAACGGGAAGAGCGGCGGTATGCTCGGCCTCCCTCAGCCACCGGTAGACGCGCTCGTCGTACTCATCGAGTTGTCGAAGACAGTCCCGTATCTTTCCCATTGTCCAGTACTCACAATCGATCCGGGATTCCGAGATCTCGGCCTCCTGGTCGAGGAACACGAGAGCTCCGAGGCCATCGCGCTTCCTCCGGTCCTCCCTGTAGTTCCGGAGGCGTCCGTAGTTGTCCGCCACCCGAATCAGCAACTCATCACGCTTGTTTTCCATCTTCTCCATCGTGGACCCCTCTCTGGGAGTATACGTACGCGGCGGAGAAAGTTCAACGCGTGAAGGTTAAGTTATCGTTAATTCTCGTGGGGGGTGAGTCTAGAGTCGGAACCGCCCTCGGGCTCCCCGGGGGGAGCTTCCCCGCTCCGGCCCCTGCGGGCGGGCTTTCCCGTTCCCGATGAGACGTTCGATGACCGCCTGGACATCCGCCAGCTTGCATGGTTTTGAGACAACTTCAGCTGCGCCGAGGCTCTTTGCCATCTCGGTGTTTTCGTCCGATGCGACACCCGTCAGGAAGACTATGGGGACGCGACGCGTTTCTGTATTGGATTTCAGCAGTCTGGCGAACTGGAACCCGTCCATACCCGGCGATTTGATGTCGGTGATAATGAGGTCGGGATGATGCTGAAGAGACCAGTTGTATGCGTCGGTCTTCGAGCCAAGGGAGACGCAGCTATACCCCCGGGATATCAACTCACTGGAGAGGAGCTGCCCGAGCGCTTCCTCGTCGTCGGCTATGAGAATGGACTTCTGGGAGGCGAGGGGTCTCAGACGGGAGAGCATCCCGTCCCGCTCCCCCTGCTTCGGCGTCTCAGACGGGGCGGGTCTTCCCCCCCCGTTCGGCTTCTTCACCCGCTTCGAGCGTTGCGTCATGGCGCAGATCCCCGTTGATACGCGGAATCTAGAGTTTCTCCGATACCTTCCATGTCTTGATCTTGTCAAGTTCTTCGGGCTTGAGCAACCGCTCGGCGAAACGCTTGCGTTGCTCCCGTCTCATCTTTGCCACAAGAGAGCTCAACACGTCCCAGTAGGTAGACTCACCTTTCACTTCTGCTCTCTCCTTCCCCTTGCCAGGGCTCATGGCGTACCTCCATTCTTCGATGTGTGGCGCTTGTGCTGGATTATTGTTGCAAGAGTCATACCCGAAATCCAGCCGGCCAGGCATCGAGATAAAGCCTCCGATGAACCGCGTAGGCCGCCCGTTTTGGGGAATTCAGCCCCTCAGGCGCTTGTTCTTTCTACAAAGGGTTCTCGGAAGGTGAAGCCGATGTGCCAGGCGGCACACTCATAGTGGCTCCGCGCTCTGCGGGCGATCGGGACGGAATAGAAGCTGGGGGTCCGGCAGGGATAGACGGGTTTACGGCCCGTAGAATTTCCTCAGATCGTCCCGGTGCCTGATGAGGGTGGTAGCCGCCTTGACCGAAACGTTGATCCAGTTCAGCTCCGGCATGACTTTCCGAAGGTGTGTGGGGATCTCCCGTCCTCCCCAGTATTGCTGGGCAATCGTGAGCGTGTTGGCAAGCGATACCGCCTTCGCGAGATAGACCCTCTTTCCGGTGGCTCTGAACGCACCAACGTACGCATCAATGAAATACGAAGTCGCACTGCTGATGGGAGTGAAGAAGACATACTGCTCAGCGGCACTTGGAACAAACCAATCGCTCCCGAAGTAGGGGTCGTTTCCGCTCCAGCGCGAGCCCGGCCGGAACAGCTCCGCGCGTGTTATGGGATCGGATTTCTCCCAGACGACGAACTGATCTTCGGCAAATCGGACGAGCTCTTCCGCTTCCGAGAGCACCTCTGGATCATCACCGCCTTCAGCGAACAACAGTGTGGCAAGCATGAGCGGCTCCCGGTGCGAGAGGTTCTTGTATTGCCGTCTCGGCCGCGTATCTTCGAACTGCGCCTCCCAGGAAAATGTCCTCAGCGGATGGCTCAGACACCACTCCAGCGCCCTGGCACGTGCCTGCCGGTACTCGCCCATACCGTACCTCGAGGCGAACTGATCAAACAGCTTGATGACCGAAACCGGTACGAGAAGGTGCTCTTTCACGGGATCTCCTGTTCGTGTCTCGATTCGCTGGTACCAGGTACCGTCCTCCCGCTGCAATCGGACGTAGGTATCGGCAATCCGGCGTGCCGCACGGAAGTAGAGCGTATCACCGGTGCTATCGAAGAGATCCAGGTAGGCCCCCGCCACTTCGGCGGGTTCGAGCGTCAGGTGTTCCCCTGTGTACACGGGATGGAAGTCGCCGTCGACGCCATTCCAGAATGTAGGGGGCCACGCTTCGAGCGGTGCCCCCGGAGGTTCGCTCAGGGAAAGCAGGAACCGCGCCGCTCTTTGCGCGACCTCGATAGCCTGGTCAGCATCTTCCGGACGCGGAGTCAGCCGCGAGTAGGCGACCATCCCCCCTATGATCCCCCGTACCATCTTTGAGGGGTGGACCCACAACGGGTAGGAAGGATCCGGTTCGTTGGTCCGGAGCCAGTGCTGCAGCTTTGGCTGGGAGAGAAGGTCGGCAAGGCAGCGCCGGCCGCTCTCGCCGTAGTCATACGCCGGCCTGCCGTACGGGCCATCAAAGGGGGGGCTCTTGACGAACTGGCGCGTGCCCGCAACGACGGCTGTGTCCGGTGCCTCGGATGTCAGAGCTTCCACGGTGAGTATGACTTCGCTGCAGGGCAGGTCCCCCCAGAGAGGAGTAAGGGGAACCCAGGGCTTCTCTGCGTCAAACGAGTAGCTGTGCGAATCGGCAAGCGAGACGGCCGTGAACCTGTATCGCTTCGCTCCCCCTACCTCTTCGAACGCGAAAGCGGGGGGGTAGATGAAGCGTCGGGAGAAGCCGTTCCAGAAAGGCCGCACGCCGGGTTGGCCTGGACGCACCGGCGACATCAACTCCTTCTCATCAGGCCGCTCGTACCCTCCGTCCGGGAGGAGACCGCCGACAGGCTGCGATGGTGTCTGGACCTGCATCCACAACCCGAGAAGGAAGGGAAACAGAACTGTTGGTGACAGTGCCATGGCATTGGCTCCTCCGGGCTGCTGTCAGGTTGGCCCGACCTCCATCTGATGGAGATACTCGGCGAGCTCCTCACGCAACACCACTCTCACGTTCTTTCGGTTTCTGGGATCGCGAAGGTACTTGAAGATCACCTTGTAGCTGTCATAGTCGAACGTGTGTGTCCCCCGGATGAAATCTCCGCTCCCAAAAGCGGTATAGCGCATGCTGGACAGGAGACACCACTGATCCACAATGAAGAGCTCCCCCTCTCCCTCCGGGTGCCGCTCCTCTCTGATGACCACCCCGCCCTCGTACGGCCAACCGTGCACACGCCGTCGCGCAAAGGCCTCCTCCACCCGCGTGTTGTATGCCTCGGGGGGCTCCTCCCCTACACACGCCCCCCCGCAGCGCTTCAGATGGTATCCAAAGCAGGACCCGCGGGAGTTCTCCAGCCCCAGGAGTTTGTGGCAGAGACGATGCTTCTTTGCCGCTTCAACGATGTACCGGTTTGCCTGGCTCCGGTTCTTGAACACGCCCATAATCGATGATGCCTCCGACGGATCGATCGATTCGCCGTCTCTGAAGAGGAGCCGGACGTACCCGGCAGAGGAGAATTCCCGCCGCAGAACGCAAAGAGGTTTTTTCGAGCGCGAGACCTGGTTGTAGACCGGCCGCAGATCCTTGATGAGATGCAGCTCCAGCAGGAGCGCCCCCAGCTCTCCGGCCGTCGGACGTGCCTCCACTCCGGCGATTTGCTGGCACATCTCCAGAGCTCGCTCGGCGGAGAAGTGGTCCAGAACCCGATCGCGGATATTGCGGCTCTTGCCCACGTAGAGAACCTCTCCCCCTCCCGCCGTGAAGATGTAGACTCCGGGAGACTGAGGCAGACCATCAATTGTTGTCGGATCGATCTGAGGGGGGAGGGTCCGCGATCGGAGAAGTCCGGAGAATGCCTCGGCGAACCTCTCCCGGCCCGTCGCCTCCTGCACCTTCGTGAGGAACTCGTAGACCGCACGGGCGTCCCCCATGGCGCGGTGTCGGTGCGGGCAGGAGAGCCGATGCCGTGTGATGATGCTGCTGAGGTCATGCCGGCGCTCTCCGGGATAGAGTTTCCGGGAGAGTTTGACGGTGCACAGACTCCGGGGCTGAAACCGCTTTCCGATGTTCGCGAATTCACTCCTGAGAAAGGCCAGGTCGAATCGGGCATTGTGGGCGACGACGACCGCGCTCCGTACCATTTTCAGCACGTCACTGGCTATGTCACGGAATCGCGGTGCGTCCGCCACGTCATCGTTGGAGATCCCGGTGATCTGCTCGATGAACGGGCTGATGTACCGTTCAGGGTTGACGAGAGACTCGTACTGTCTGACGATCTTCCCTCCTTCGATCCTGAGAATGGCAATCTCAATGATCCGGTGATACACCGGGCTCGTCCCGGTCGTCTCAACGTCAACAATGGCGAGTGGCTCGTTCACGGGGGATGGATTGTCTCACATGCTGTGAGGAATGTACGGAGAGATCTTCTGCTGTGCAACCGCCTCAATCGGACCGGAGGGATTCGCGGCTCATCCGTTCACACCTCGAGGCGGGCGGCCAGCGTGGAAAGGTCGGGGACGACAAGATCAGAATGGGCCTCTGCGGCACGCGCCGCTCCGTACCGTTCCCTGTCTGATACCCGGTGTACCCACACGGTCAGCATCCCGCACCGGTGTGCTGGAGCGATATCGTGATAGAGGCTCTGCGCCACATGGAGAATGGACCCAGGCGCGACCCCGAGACGTGAGAGAAGCTCGTGGAAGTGAGCGAGGGAAGGTTTGTATGATCTGACTTGCGAGGAGGTTACCACCTCGTCGAGTGGGACCTCCAACTGACGCTCGGTGTGGACGAACAGCGGGTCGTCCACGTTGGAGAGAACCGCAAGCCTGTAACGACGCTTCAGACGGCGTAACGCATCAACTGTGTCTTCAAACGGCTTCCACTGAGGAAGCGAACGGCTTAATGCCTCCAGCTCGGCCTCAGTCGGAATGAAGGCGTACTTCGCGCCGAATTCCCGCACGACCGCACGGAGAACCTCCGTGTAGGCTCTATAGTCGCCCTCCTCGGCAGAGGCCTCGAATTCAGCGTAGTCCTCAAGAATACGTTTTGCCTCCGGATGTGCGCCGTGTGCGGCCAGAACCACCCGGAGTGCCGAGAGAATGCCCGCTTCCCAGTCCACAAGCGTCCCGTAACAGTCAAAGGAGACGACGCGGATCTCCGAGAACTCGTTCACGCCTGACCTCTGCTCTATGGCAGCACGGGCAGCTCCGATGCTGGCAGATACAACCGCCGGCCCTTTCGACCTTAGTCGTCGGTCTCCCCCACTACAGGACAGTCGCCCTTCTGCCGCGCACGAACCAGAAGGATCTCCACCAGCTGGAAGTGTCCGGGATACTCCGAGGCGACGTCATCTTCGCCCGCTCCCTGGACGATCCGCCCCTCCAGTTCGGCATAAACGACGTCGTAGGGGCGCATGGCGACCTGGCTGTATTTCATCTTGAGGCGCTCCACCAAACGATGGGGCCCCGTGACCCAGTAGGCTGATGCTGAGTCACACGGCCTGAACTCGTTCAGATCATGTCCCCAGGAGTACAAACCGCGATGGATCGCAATGGGCTTTTCGACTGCATCGGCCTGCGCTGAGGAGGCATCCTCGTCGCCCGGCTCGTTCCCCTCCTCCGAACCGCAACCCCACAGAATCAAGAAGGATAACAGAACGATCGAATGACGTGGTCTCATTGTTCTCCCTGATATCAGTGACTCAGTCTCTGTGATCCGTCCCCCGCGCAAGCTCCTTCCCGCTGATCTTCCGCGGGCCGGGATCGCAAGATCCGGATGCACAATGTATATAAACCACTCCGGGAAATCCAAGAAAATCGTTCAAGCGGCAGCCCCATCCTCCCGCCCGTCCCGTCGCATGGAGTGGAGACGCTCCACATCCTTTTTGAATGCCTGGAGGCCTTTTAGGGAATTCCTCCGCACCAGCCGAAAGAGAATGGCCGATCTCGCGGCTTCAACCCACCGGGCAAACGCGTTTCCTGGTCCATCCCCTTCCTCTGCCCGGATGGTCTTCAGAGCGACCGTCGTCCTGCCATTCTCCTCGGTGAGTTTGTAGTCCGTAACGAAACTCACCCCCTGAGTGGCATGGCCGCACTCCACGTACCGGAGTTCGGTCCCCCTCGCCTCACTGTGCTGCGTCACGAAGTGGACCTCGAAGTCATCGAAGACACAGGTATGCAACGTGCTTACACGGTTGATGGGTCTCTCCTGCCTGATGTCCTTGACCCCCTGGCATACTCTGCCTTCCGGGCGTTGTCGGTCAGTACGTCGTGAACAAGAAGCAACCGAGCATCGATGGTAATGGTCGCGTCAGGTGCCCCGACCTCGAGAGGATACTCTCCGCGTGGTGGCGCGGCGGGCACCTGTGACCGCAGGGACGAGAACGGGATGAACTCCGTGTGGACCTCTCCAAATGTCTCCAGCTCCTCGATGTTCGTCTTGAACGTCACCCACTCCTCCGGCCTGCGGGGACCCGAAGGCTGCGTCTGAAGATACTTCTGGGTCAGGAGCAGGTACTCATGATAGAGAACAACGTCCTCTTCGACCTCCGAAATCTTGAAACCCAGGACGTTTGCCCTCATCACGGTTTCGAGCAACTCGGCAACGATGTGACGGCTGTGCTGGATCTCCGTCTGCGTCACGAATTGTGTGAAGCCGCTGATGTCCGGGAGAAAGATGAGCGCGTTGGAACCCATGATCAGGATGCTGTGCTACGGTGAGGACCGTCTGACCCGCTCTAGCGGCAGACAGCAAGAATACGTATAGGTACAATCTCCCCTTCTGAATTTCAAACAAGCCCGACCTTGGGCGCAAAGATCGCTCCCCTGAAGCGCCGCAGGCCCTCCCGTTCTGTTTCGGAGGGCCTGCGCGATCAGCTCGTGGATGCCTGCAAACTTCTACTTCATCAGGAGGAGCTTCCTTGTCCCCGAGAAGGGCCCCGCATCAAGCCTGACAAAGTAGACACCCGAGGGCATCCCATCCGCGTTCCACGACACGAGGTGGCGCCCTGCCTCCATCTGCTCATCCAGGAGCGTCGCCACCTCCCTCCCCAGAACATCGAAGATCTTCAACGAGACCCGGGAGTTGTCCGGGAGATCGAAGGCGATCCTCGTCGACGGGTTGAACGGATTGGGATAGTTCTGGTGTAGCATGTAGCTCGACGGCAATCCGGCCGCAATGGGCTCTACCTCTGTCGGCTCGCTGAATCTGTCCAGCAGCACGTGTCGCACGAGCGCCGTTGCCTGTGCCTCTCCCATGTAGTAGAGAGGAAAGGTCAGCACGACTGTCTTGTAGTCCTCCCCGAGATACTCGACGCCCACAGGATTTCCCTTGAGAGCCCCCGCCGCGGATGCCGTGTCAAAACCCGAATCGTAGAGGTAGATCTCGGTTCCTCCCGGTGCCGCGAAAATCGTTTCAATGTTCCTCAGATGAAACTGGTCTTGCGATCGCGCCTTGGAGGAATCCACGCGGATGTCACTATAGCTTCCTTCAGCTGCTAGCGCTCCGCGAAATAGTGAAGAGAAGAGACCATTTTGCGTCGCTCGGATCTTCAAATAGTCATGGACAAAATCACCGGGAGCGAACTCCGCTTCCAGCGCCGGGTCTCCGGAAAAAGCCCTCGCCGGCTTGTAGCCAGCGTAGAGAAACCGTCCTCCGTGGTCAAGGTATTCCTTCACCTCGTTTGCTGCCGCAAGCGGTACGGTCGTCTCCGAAATATCATCTCCATACCAGAAGACCGTTGAGTGTGCCCCAAGATCGGCCAGGCTCACGCCCCCTTCTTCCGACACGTCGTGGTGCGTTATGCCAAAGCCGTCAAGCAGTGCTTCGTAGAATGCATCCGTCTGGGCGTCGCTCGGATTCTGGGGAGACCCGTCCCCATCCTTCGTCTCGTCCACAAGCAACAATCCTCTGTCCAGTGAAACTACCCGTGATTTCTCTGCCGGGGTAGCCTGACTCTCGTTCAGCCCGCTGTCGACCGCTATCACAGAGTAGTAGTAGTAAACGCCGTTCTGAGCCGTGTTGTCGACGAAGAAGGTGTCCTGGAGGACGGCACTGTTCAACTGGAGGGCAGGTTCCCCGGGGGCCGCTGCCCTGAAGACGTTGTACCCCAACAGGTCGGTCTCCGTGTTTGGATTCCAGCTGAGAACCACCTCGTGCCATTCGGGGTGCGCCCTAAGCCGGTCCGGGGGAAGCGGGGCGGAGTACGGAATCCCGCTCGATTCTGCCAGGTAACTCTCGTATCCCTCCACATCAATAGAGCTCACGCCGACATAGTACGTTACCCCTTCATCCAGACCGTCAAGGACCACCGAGGTGTCAGAGGTGCTGAACACGGTGTCATAGATCCCCGATGCCGTCCCTAGGTGCACCCTGTATTCGCTATGGTCAAAGTCCCGACTCTCATCCCAGCGTACGAGGAGTGAGGAACCGTCACCCATGTCGTTCACGACCAACTCTCTGACCTCCGAGGGCAGCATGCTGCTGGCGATGAGCGTTGCGCAGGAAGCTTTGATGACTTCGGCACAGTACTCCATGCTGTAGTTGGATATCACGTCATCATTTGTATGCCAGTACGGGCTGAAATCAGACTCCTCGAAGTAGACGGTCCGAAACCCGCGAACCCAGAAAGAGTAGCTGTCCGATCCCCCTGAGTTTCTGGTCCCCGTCCTTGGAGGGACCGCCGAGAACTGCTGACCCGCGAGTCGCGCGAGCTCCAGGTAACCTGCAGATCCCGTATAGTAGTTGATGTCAAACGTGCTGCTCTCGAAAGGCGACACTGTGTGGCTGATCATGTCGTGGTTTATCATCAACCTGATGTTCATCCCGGATTGCAGGGCCTTCTCTGCATAGTCGTGACTTCCAAGAAGACCCCTCTCTTCAGCGGCAAATGTCACAAGCTTGAATGTGACTTCTGGCTTGAAGTCGAGCAGCTTCAGTACCCGCGCAATTTCCAGGACGGCAGTCGTGCCGCTCGCATTGTCGTCGGCCCCAGGCGCGTAGTTCATCGGGTCAATCCCGGTGATGGAGTCATGGTGCCCCCCTATGACTATCACTTCATCAGAGGGAGTTGCGGCGGGAAATGTTGCGACGACGTTCACCTGCCAGGTGCCACTGAACTGGAACGAATCCAGCACAACTTCTGCATAACCCATCCGCATAAACTGACCCTTGATCCAGTCAGCCACTGCGTCCCGGGTCGCAGCGTGTGAGTACCGCGTGCCGAAATCCTGCAATGCCTGGACGAAGGATCGCACGGTATCGGCATTCACATGAGAGACGATCTGCGCAACCAGCGAATCCAGATCCGCCCGCAGGGAGACTGCAGGAATCGTCCTCTCCGCCGCAAAACGCCACTGTGTCTTCCACATCGGAGCCACAATCAGACCATCCTCTCCAGTTTCCCGTTCTCCCGGCTGGAGATCTGACACAATCCAGCCATCCGGGTGCCTGTACAGGATCCGCGCGGAACCCGCATCATCATCCCTCAGCGGGCGCCCAACTGCAGAGAGTAGCGAGTACCTGCCCCGATCCGGATCCTCATCAAGAATGGTGACCCGGAAGCCCCTGCCGCGCAGAAGTGAGAGCTGCGGGGCCGCCAGCTCTGTCACCAGCACATCATCGTACCGGTAGTAGACCGGAAGTTGCATGTGCTCCAGCAGCGTGACGTCTGCCTGTTTCTCAATGTTGATGGCGGCGAGAAACTCGCCGCTCTGTTGTGCAAGACCGTCAAAACCCAAGAAAACGGCAACCATCAATCCGATGACAGCACGCACACGCATATCTCCTCCTCTACACCGTTGAACTATCCGTGGAAAAGCCAGGTGTCTAGAATATACGACACCCGCGGGAGAAAAGCGAACAGGGGAACGGCACGCGGGGAGGGTTCAGCGGAGAAGCACAAGCTTCTTCGTTATGATGAATCCGCCGGCTTCCATTCGATAGAAGTAGACACCGCCGGCAACTCCTTCGGGATTCCACTCCAGAGTGTGCAGACCTGGCTCCGCCGTTTCATCCAGGACCGTATGAATCTCACGCCCCAGGATGTCAAACACGAGGATCCTCACATGAGTGCGTTCCGGAACCGCATACTCAATCAGGGTCGAAGGGTTGAACGGGTTGGGGAAGTTCTGCCGCAACGTAAAGCCCTCAGGCAAGGCTGCTCCCCCTCTGGCGTCGGTGAACCGCAACCCTTCAGCTTCGATCGTGTAGGCGCTGTCGGGGACCGTGGCAACCTGTACGAGGAGTCTTCGCGCGGGCGCCTCATAGGTGAACCCGTCGGGCAGTGTGCGGAGATCTTCAAGTGAGGACGCTTCAGGGATGGGGATCCCGTTCTTCGTCACCCAGGAGGGCGGGCTCAGCGCCCGCCGGACATCACAGAGGTATGATCGCGATCGAGGCTTTCCGTCGTATTCCCCCACCGAAGCGCCGATCCTCATCCGGAGCCGGTACTCCGAGGCGGACTGGGAGAGCTCCTGATGGAGATCGGTCAGCGCGTGTTTGCCGGACTGATAGTCCAGACTCCGTCCATCGTCTTCGTAGAGAGTGAAGCGCCCCTCCACTCCGGGCGCAGGATAGACCCTCAGTATGAGCGTGTCGGGTGGGTTCTGGTCGGTGTAGTGCACCAGCGGCTGCATCGGCACGATGCTTCCGGCTCTCACAAAGAGCGGCAGTGTCTCCAGAGGAGCTACCACCACCACACTCGTCCCCCCGAGGACGCTCTGTTCAGACCAGTAGTCTATCCACTCGCCCTGTGGCAAGACAACCCTTTGGAGATCCTGGCCCGCCGCAACAACCGGCGAGACGACGAACGCGTCGCCCCAGAGGTAGCTGGAGCTCTCGTTGGCCAGCAGTGGATTATCCGGCTCCGCGAAGAAAAGGGGCCGGGCTAACGGCAGGCCCAGATCATTGTTTTGCCAGGCCAGCGTATAGATGTAGGGAAGCAACCGATACCGGAGCTCGATGTACTTCCTGCTGATTCCCTCAGCGGTCTCGCCAAAAGCCCATGGCTCCGTCGGATCCCCCGCACCATGCGCTCGCGTAATGGGGCAGAACGTCCCGTACTGCATCCAGCGGACATACAATTCCGGGGTTGTAGGACCCCTTGCGAATCCCCCGATATCGGAGTTGTGATAGGCCAGACCGGAGAGCCCCATCGAGAGCATCATCGGCAGTTGGACGGCAAGTCCCCCGAAGCTCTTCGCCACATCGCCTGACCAGGGAATGACTCCGTATCGTTGCGCACCGGCATACCCTGAACGCGTGAGGTTGAAGAGCCGTTCGTTCGGGCGGAATGCGTGGAATCCTTCGTAGATCGCCCTGGCCCAGAGCAGATTGTAGATGTTGTGCACCTTCCGGGCCGGGCCGGCCGCATGCACCATATCAGAAGGATGTCTCTCCGGTTCTCCCAGATCCGTCCAGAGACCCGCCAGCTGGCCCCCGAAGAAGGAAGGGTGTTTGCCCCACCACCACTCGCGGGCCTCCTTGCTCGTGACATCCAACAGCAATGCACCGCAGTTGCACGACCACCAGTTCGAAAGAAGGTAGGGCTGGCCGGACGCATTCGTGGCAACGTATCCCAGGCTAGCGGCCTCAGCGTAGCTCGAGGATTGATCCGTGATGAACGGCTCTGTGATGACGATAGTTTTGATCCCCTCCTGCAGGAAATCGTCCATCATTGTGAAAGGCGAGGGCCACGCCCCTCTGTCCCAGCTCAGATCGCCCATGTGCCGGAACCAGTAGAGATCAAGCACGAGCCCGTCGCAGGGAATACGCCTTTCACGCATCGTTCGCACCACATCCCTCGCCTCTGTCTCTGAACGGTATCCGAATTTCGACTGGATGTACCCCAGTGACCACCTCGGGGGCATCGGCTGTCGCCCCGTGAGCCACGTGTAGAGCCGAAGCTGCTCGGCCGCAGTCGGGGCCGCGAAGAGGTAGTACGAGAGCTCACCGGCTTCAGCCGTGTATGTGAAGACCCCCGGTGTCCCGTATCCGAAATCAAACCAACCCGGATAGGTGTTCTCGAAGTAGATACCATAACCGGCAGAAGAGAGAACAACGGGCGCGTTCAGGTTCATTGTCTCGACGGGGCCCTCATACCCGTAGACCTGTCTGTTGAAGCTCTCGAAAGACTGCCCGCGGCGATCCAGTTGCGTTCCCCGCTCTCCTGTCCCGTAGTAGTGCTCGGCCGGCTGAACGGCGAAGGACACCATCCTCAGAGGACCAACCGCCTGAAATCCGCCTGTTGCCGCCTCAGCCAGAATCTCCTTACCGCCGTTGCTGAAGTAGCGGATCCTCAGAGGTCTCTTCGCGCAATCGATGTGGAGAGCCGAACTGGTGATCTCGAGAACCGAATCACGGTCAATCACCGTGGCCGACACCGCAATGGAGGTGTCCTGGATAACGACAAGAGAAGAGTCGTGCGTTGTCGAGGGCGAGGGAAGAAAGTCCACACGAAGGAGATCCGGCCTGTAGAAGATGAATCGGACGGCTGAGGTGTCCGCGAAGACCGTTATGACTCTCCCCTCGAGTGCGAAACCCGTACAATCCCCCAGCTGGCTCACTGCCGCGGGGGTGGCCAAGACCATGGTGGCGAGAAAGAGGTGCGTTCGTCTCATGCCGGCCAGCGTCGAGAGAAACAAGATGCGGGTGGTATCGACACAATATTCGTCAAACGGGAGTGAATTGCAACGCCGGAGCTGGGGGGCTCCCGATATGCACGGAAGCCGCTGCCCCCCGGCGGGACAGCGGCTTCTCGGAACCGCGGAGGAACCCTGGCTGGTTCTTACGCCTTGAGCGCCACCTTTGGCAGCTCCTTCATCGCCTCCGCCACTTTCTCCTGGGGGTACTCGTAGTCCTCAAGGTCTCCCCGGTGGTAGGCGTCGTAGGCGGCCATATCGAAGTGCCCGTGACCGCTCAGATTGAACGCGATAACCCTCTTCTTCCCCTCCTTCTTGCACTTGAGCGCTTCGTCGATGGCAACGCGGACGGCGTGTGCCGTTTCCGGCGCGGGTATGATCCCCTCCGCCTGGGAGAACTGCACTGCTGCACGGAATGTCTCCACCTGTTTGACCGCACGCGCTTCGATATCACCGTGATCGACCAGCGCACTGATTGATGGTGCCATTCCGTGGTAGCGCAGCCCCCCTGCGTGTATTCCTGGCGGAATGAACGTGTGCCCGAGCGTGAACATCTTCACCACCGGGGCCATTGCGGCCGTGTCCCCGTAGTCGAACGTGTACGGACCTTTCGTCAACGTAGGACAGGATGTCGGCTCCACAGCGACAATACTCGTCTTCTTCCCCTCGGTGAGGTTCTTGTGCACAAACGGGTATGCAAACCCAGCAAAATTGGAGCCGCCGCCTACGCACCCGATGACCACATCAGGGTACTCTCCGGCCATCTCCAGCTGCTCAAGGGCCTCCAGTCCGATGACTGTCTGGTGCATCAGAACATGCCCCAGGACCGATCCGATACCATACTTCTTCGCACCGTTCGACGTCGCCGCCGCCTCCACCGCCTCTGAGATGGCGATTCCGAGTGAACCGGGGGATTCAGGGTCCTGGCCCAGGAGCTTCTTTCCGAAGCTCGTCTGTTCGCTTGGACTCGCGTAGACGTCGGCCCCGAAGTTCTCCATGATCACTCTGCGATAGGGCTTCTGATGGTACGAGACCTTCACCATGAAGACCTCCAGCCCCATCCCGAAGAAACAGCAGGCCATCGCGAGCGCGGCACCCCACTGCCCTGCTCCCGTTTCGGTCGTGAGGCTCTTCGTCCCCTCTTCCTTGTTGTAGAATGCCTGGGCAACAGCAGTATTCGGCTTGTGTGACCCTACGGGACTCACACCCTCATGCTTGAAGTAGATGTGGGCCGGCGTGTCCAGCATTTTCTCCAGACGGTGGGCACGGATGAGAGGGGTCGGCCTCCAGATCTTGTACACCTCCCGTACCGGCTCCGGTATCTCTATCCAGCGCTCGGTACTCACCTCCTGCCCAATAATGCTCATCGGGAACAACACGCTGAGGAACTCTGGTGTCACCGGCTCAAGGGTTGCAGGATGCAGGACAGGCTGAGGGGGCACCGGCATATCGGCGTTGATATTGTACCAGACCTTCGGGAGCCGGCTCTCGTCGAGAAAGAACTTGTTGGTGTCACTCATGATTGTCTCCTCATTATGAAATTCCCGGGGTGAAATCGTTGAACCGCCGAGGGTGTTCGTTGGGGAGTTGAGGGGGAAGGCTTACCGTATCCTAACAAATCAAAGGGAAAGAGTCCAGTCCAAAATGAGGAGAGGGGGGACGTGTCACCTATCTTCCGTCCGCAATGATTTTCTGGTCGACTCCAGCTCCCGGCGAACGTGCTCCGTTTTGCTCTCCAGTTCCTCCAGGAGCGCACGCACGCCGGGGAGGTCATTCTCCCTCCCCCTCCGTTCAATCTGCAGGGAAAGGTCTGCGATCTCCGCCACGCCCAGGTTCAAGCTCGCCCCCTTGAGCCTGTGGGCGGCTTTCACGACCCTCTCCCCGTCCTGTTCCTGAAGGCCTTCCTCAAGACTCCGGAGGGCTTCAGGCAGGCCTTCGAGATAGGTCTCAATCAACCGGCTCAGAATGTCGCTTCCCCTCTCCCTGTCTACCTTGAGGATTTCCGCGACACGCGATCGGTCCAGAACCGCGCTGACCGGAACTGACCTCTCCTGAACCTGCGTGCTCTCGGCACGCCGCTGACCCCACCGCGTCAGGACATCCTGGATTTCACCAATCTTAATGGGCTTCGAAATATAGTCATCCATTCCCGCACTCAGACACTTTGCGCTTTCCCCGCCGAGCGCATAGGCCGTAGTGCCGATGATGACCGGACGCTCTTCAGGCGGCCGCAACGCGACAATCCTCCCCGTCGTTTCCAGCCCGTCCATTTCCGGCATCTGGATATCCATGAAGAGGAGGTCATACCGTTGACGATCAAGAGCCTCCAGCACCTCAAGACCGTTGCCCGCCACATCAGGGGCGTACCCCATGTGCTGCAGGATCAGGACCAGCAGCTTCTGACTCGTCGGATTGTCCTCGGCAACAAGCACCCTCAGCGGCAACCGGTCTGCGATAGTCGGATCGAGCCGTCGCATCGAGCCGCTGGTGGACTTGTCCTTCGAAGGAGAAAAGAGACCCACCAGCGCGTCGAACAGGTCAGATCTCTTCAGAGGTTTTGCCAGGTAATCGGAGATGATCCCCCGCGAGATCCGTTCTACACCCCCCGGCCTGCCGAGCGACGTCAAGAGGAGTATGGGGAGCTCGATTTCCGATCGGTGCCTCCTGATCTCTCCCGCCAGGAGAATGCCCTCGGTCTCGGAGATATCCTCGTCCACGATCGCCAGATCACACCGGTCCCCGCTTCGAACCCTTTCAAGGGCCTCTCTCCCGGAAGCGGTCTGGACGGTCACCATCCCCCATCCCCGGCAGAGTGACCCCAGAACGCGGAGCGACATCGCGCTGTCCTCCACGAGAAGTACCCGTTTCTGTGTGAGCTCCGGAACAGGCCCTCTCAGATACGCCTTCTCCTCCCCGGTCCCAGCGGCGGTTTTGATCGTGAAGGAGAATTCCGACCCCTGCCCCGGAGTGGAGCTAACCGAGATCTTCCCCCCCATCAGTTCGACGAGGGTTTTGCAGATGACGAGCCCGAGGCCCGTCCCCCCGTACTTCCTGGTGGTGGAGGTGTCAACTTGCGAGAAGGGTTTGAAGAGGAACTCCAGCCGATCGGGGGATATCCCGATCCCCGTATCCTTCACGGAGAACCGGAGCACCAGGTCACTACCTGTTCCCGATTCCCTGCCGACGGTGACCAGAACTTCCCCCCTGTCAGTGAACTTCAGCGCGTTGTTCGTGAGATTGACCAGGACCTGCCGAAGGCGGGTGACATCGCCCGTGATGTATGGAGGTACGCCATCCTGAATGTCATAGAGAAGGTCGACACCCCGCGGCAGGCCCTTGGCCGAGACGATATCGAGCGCCTCTTCGATGCATTCATTGAGCTCCAGCGAACGCTGTTCCAGTTCCAGGGCGGCGGATTCGATCTTCGAGAAATCCAGGATATCGTTGATGACCGAAAGCAGTGTTTCCCCGCTCACCCGGATGGTTCTTGCAAAGTCGCGCTGCTCCGGGCTCAGCTCGCTCTGGAGGAGCAGCCCCGTCATCCCGATCACCGCGTTCATCGGGGTCCTGATCTCATGGCTCATGATTGCCAGAAACTCCGCTTTGGACCGAGCTGCCTGCTCGGCAGCTTCCTTCGCCTTTGCCAGCTCTTCCTCAGACCGCTTGCGGTCAACGAACTGACCGATCTGCGAGCCGTTCGCAGCCATCATCTGCAGAAGCATGTCGTTCCGCTCGCGGGGTTTGCAGCTGAAGCACTCGATGACGCCACTGACCTGCGTGCCCGAGAAGACCGGGAATGCCAAGGCGGCATGAAGGCCGCCGGCAGCAGCCGCATCCCTCCTCCGGAATTCCTCATCTCGTGCCACATCCACAATCCAGACGGGCGCACCCCGCTCCCACACCCAGCCCGGAACACCTTCACCAGGCGCGATCATCATCGCGCGTGTCGCCGCCTCAAAATCACCGATGTCGATCTCCGGGACGTGCCACACATCAATGCACGTGAGTCTCTGGGCATCCGGTTTGGCCTCCCAGATAACCCCCGCCTCCCATCCCACAGCTCCACACAAGGCCTCCAGGATGCGCGGTGTGGCCTCCTGCAAGGTCGCCGACTCGGCAAGGGCCCGTGTGAGCGCGAACTGGCCTGCCAGACGTTTCTCGGCTACCCGCCGCTCTGTGATGTCGACGAAGGCCGCGATCGCATAGTTCAGCTCGCCGCTGGAGGCAAAGAGCGGCGCCGCCCACACCTGCAGTGGTATCACCCTGTCCGGATGACGAATCTCCATGTCTTCCACCATGGATGATTCGCCGGCCAGAGCCCTCACGACCGGCATCTTCGCCGCCGGGTAGACAGCGTTCGTCCCCGCGCAGTATGCCTGATAGGTCTCACCGAGCTGGCCTGGGCCAGCCTGGGGGGCGATGCCCTTGCCGAGAATCTGCTGTGCAGTCTTGTTTGCGTAGTAGGGAGAACCGTTCGCATCGAGCACGAATATCCCTATCGGCACCTCCTCGAGAAACTGAAAGAGGATCCCGGCCTCCCAGCTCCCGGGCCGATTGCCTTCTGGCTCACCAGGGGTGCGGTGGGCCTCCCGTTCGTGAGGCGGCCGCCT
>Ga0209536_100001698_pt1 | contig 36048 bp, 39 predicted proteins | sample DeeMarSeWOR28_12_FD_187461 | JGI IMG/M metagenome (GOLD analysis project Ga0209536, IMG submission 187461) | Marine sediment microbial communities from White Oak River estuary, North Carolina - WOR-2-8_12 (SPAdes) (version 2) | ecosystem: Environmental > Aquatic > Marine > Intertidal zone >...
TCCTAATCATTGAACACATTGTGCTCCTTATCGGGGCATGTGAGACAGCGTTCTTTGTACCACTTGTAGACCTCTTTCGGTTGTTTTGCCATGTTTGCCATGCGACTAGGACAGGTCCAACATGGTCTGTCAGGTGTCATCCATGAGTCACTGTATTGTGCCCACCGAAAGTCTTCTACAATGGCAACACCTGCACTAGTCCCAAGACGATCTGCTCCAGCATCAATAACGCGTATGGCGTCTTTGAAGGACTTGATACCGCCAGCAGCTTTCACACCCATTTTGGGGCCGACAGTTTCACGCATCAGTCTAACATCATGAGGTGTTGCTCCCATAGGACCAAATCCTGTTGATGTTTTGACGAAATCAGCCCCTGCTTCTTTACAAATCTGGCAAGCCTTTACCTTCTGGTCATCTGTAAAGTATCCAGTTTCCAGAATGACCTTTACATGTGCATCTCCAGACGCACCTACAACTGCCTCTATGTCACGTTTGACAAGGTCATAATTTTCATCACGCATCGCTCCAATATTGATGACCATATCAACCTCATGAGCACCAGCTGCAACTACATCTGCTGTTTCATACGCCTTAACCTCAGGAGTGTTTGCACCCAATGGGAAACCTACAACAACGCATACTAGGACATCTGTGTCCTTGAGAAGTTCCACAGCATAAGGAACATGCACAGGGTTAATACAGACAGCTGCAAAATCATAGTCTCTTGCTTCGTCACACAGCTCTTTGACTTTCTTCTGTGTTGTTTCCGGCTTGAGAACCGTATGATCAATCATCTTAGCTAGTTTTTCTACAGTGAGGTCCATGGAGACGCCTCCAAATGTGGAAAGCAGCTCCCACCACAATAAACCCTTCGAATTTGCTAGATGCAGCTACTAACGAGTACCGAGGTACGATTTGATATCATCTAGAACTTCTTTTTGGAGTCTGATGACATCATGAACCTCGATTTCCTCTGCGTCTTTCACCACGGAGTTAAGTTGGACTACAGTTCCAACCGCATCTACCTTTGAGAAGTCAACAGGGAATTCTACTTCGGCGCCTTTTACTATAAGCTCTGATCGTGTTGGATTGAGTGCGATTCTGATGCTTCGTACAATGCCAATCCTTCTAGCCCTGTTGTCCAAGACTTCCTTTCCTATCAGTCTTCCAGGCATACTGAGCTCGTATAGCTCTGCTTCGACGCTTGGCATTGTTTCCTTCATCGTAGTAGTCATTTCAACTTGGCTCCTTGCTCTATTTCTTTTGTTTGTAGGAGGCTTTTTACAGTGAGTATTATCATCTAAGCATTCTTTTTTTGACGTCCATTCTATGTTACTTGGTTCGATCTACAATAGTATCTCCATTTTTGATTACCATTCTAATCGCATCACGATTCTGAAGGATTCTAATATCCTCCAAGGGACTTCCATCTATTACCAGAATGTCTGCGAGTTTACCTGTTTCAATTGTTCCAACCTGATCAAGAAGTCCCAATGCTTCTGCACCTATCTTAGTTGCAGCCATTAGAGCCTCCATCGGGCTAAATCCACAACGAGTCAGATATTCCAGTTCAACTGCATTGTCACCCATTAGATATCCTCCGAATAAGGGTGCTCCAGTTATGTCACTTCCAGCAGCAATCTTAACTCCTGACGCATGTGCAAGTCTAACGGCGTTATAGGTGTCCTCATTCATTCGTTCTAAATTACCAGGTGCGTATGCTTCTTTCCACTTAGGATCTGTTTCTGTAGCCCGATCTTTCTCTTTGAGGATGGTTGCTGCAAGTGTGGGTACTAGAATTACATTGTTCTTCACCATCAACTTGCATACTTCTTCATCTAACTCACGTCCATGTTCAATAGTATCTACGCCAGCCTCCACTGCAATACTAATTCCTTCTTTTCCTAGTGCATGAGATGCAACACGTACTCCGGTCCTATGTGCTTCTTCAACCATTACTTCTATTTCACCTATGGAATAATCTGGAGATGCGTATGGAAAGTGTTTGCTCTCGCCCCAGACACCAGTGCAAATCTTGATGAGATCTGCGCCACCTCTGAGTTGTTCACGAACTGCAAGACGGCAATCATCAATCCCATCAGCCAATCTAGTTACTCCTATTTCTTTAATCCAATCTATTGGAATTGAATGACCTTCATGCCCTCCAGTACGTGTAATCATCTTGCGAGATGCCATTATCCTAGGTCCTATTGCAGTTCCTTCGTAAATAGCCCGTTTGAGAGCAATAGCAGTTGTAGAACCACAACATCTTACGGTGGTATATCCAGAATGAATCAAATCTTTTGCATCTGCAGCGGTTCGAAGAGCCCTTAGAGCTGGGTCTGTTTCTAGCATCCATTCCATCATATCTCGTGACCTTGTCCCGGTAAAATGAATATGTGCATCAATTAGCCCAGGAATGATTGTACTGCCATCCACTCTAATAATAGTTGAATCGGATGGGATTTCAATATCTCCTTCTTTACCAATAGCTGCAATCGTGGAATTCTTGATTACAACCACTGCATTTTCTAGAGGATTTGCACCTGTTCCATCAATCAAGACTCCGCCTATGAGTACAGTATATGTATCTGTCAAATTGAATTACCTCTGGATTCATCTAGAGTGTTTAGATTCGATTTCTTAAACATATGTGAAAAGATGATACCTCTTACAATCAGTGAATTTATACAAAATGTAAAATCTGGGTAGGAGCTTTTTTACAGTGAGTATTATCACTGATAGATAGAAACGACCCATTCTATGAGGCTTTGGTGTTGGCTAGGAAAGAAACCTACGTAGATATACCAATGATACGCGAGGACAGTATAGAGTATAGAGCGTATCAGGTCAACCTAGCTGAGGTCGCAACCAAAGAGAGCACTATGGTAGTCCTAAGCACCGGGCTTGGAAAGACCGTCATTGCAGCCCTTGTGGCGGCAAAACGTCTTGTGCAGTTTCCTGATTCCAAAGTGCTTTTCCTCGCACCTTCAAGGCCCTTAGTTGACCAACAAGCGCGCTATTTGAAGCGCGTTCTTGATCTTGAGGAGGAACTAGTCGTCTGTTTAACAGGTCAAGATTCTCCTGAAGATAGGCAGGAGATCTGGAAGGATGCAAGGGTTGTGGTGATGACACCACAGGCTCTACAGAATGACCTAGTACAGAGAAGCTATGATTTGAAAGATGTGTCATTGGTAGTCTTTGATGAAGCACATCGTGGTGTGGGAAACTACGCCTACACGTTCATTGCTGAACTCTATGAGAAACAAGGGACTAACATAAGGGGTCTTGGACTCACAGCTTCACCAGGACATCAGGCAGAACACATCAGAAATGTCTGTGAAAATCTTAGACTCTCCCATGTGGAGGTTAGGAATGAGAAGAGTAAGGATGTACGTGACTACATTGTTTCAATAGATTCTGAGATGCGTTTCATCAAGCTACCTCCAGAGATTGAGGTCCTAAAGGACATTCTCTACTCAATCATCGATATCTACAGAACACCAGTGATCAATCAAGGATTCAGTTTACCTGATGCAAGACGTATGACTCGAAAAGAGATTCTGAGGACTCAGAGTGAGGTTCGTAAAGAGATTGGGTCATATACTAAACCACCACACGGTCTCTTCCTTGTTATTCGAAACCTCACTGCACTATTACGGATTATCCACCTGTTAGAATTCGTAGGGACACAAGGTCTAATGCCAACTCATAGGTATATCCAGGGAGTCTATGAAGAGATTCGAAACAAGAAGAGCTCGAAGGGCGTCAAAGACTTAGTTTCCAGGTCCGAGTTCAAGCAGTTTGAGAGTCTGCTAGGAGCACTCATAGACAAGGGTCATAGACATCCAAAGGCAGATGTAATCCTAGAGATTGTGAGTGAGCAACTCTCCGTCAATTTGGACTCTCGCATCCTGATTTTCACAAGATTCCGCGACACAGCTGTCGAGGTGTGTGAAACCTTGGAGCAACTTGAGGATGCACGGGTGAGTCGTTTCGTTGGTCAGAGCTCTCGTGGCTCTGACAAAGGGTTTAGTCAGAAGAAACAGGTCGAAATCCTTGACGGATTTCGGAATAACGAGTTCAACGTATTAGTGGCGACACAGGTGGGTGAAGAGGGTCTTGACATACCAGAGTGCAACCTGGTGGTGTTCTATGACTGTGTTCCATCAGTTGTTCCCTATATTCAACGTCGAGGTAGAACCGGACGTCGTTCTCCAGGGCGTGTAGTCATCTTTGTTGCCAAAGGTACTCATGACGAGTTCTATCATTGGAGTGTGATCAATAAATTGAAGAAAATGCCATCAGCTCTCAAGGAGGCTGAGCAGGAAGAGGATGAGGAACAGACTAGTCTAGACGAGTTTGTGAGTGATGACGATGAGACTGCTGAGAAAATGGTGAGCAAAGCTCCAAAGAAGGATGATGGCCATGTCCGACTCATCGTTGACTCCAGGGAACTACCCACTGCTGTTGCACGCGAGCTTACTAGACTTGATGTGGAGATTTCTGGAGAGAGTCTAGAGATTGGAGACTATATCGCATCAGAGGATGTCGCGATTGAACGAAAGGAGTCTGGAGATTTCATTCAGTCACTCATTGATGGACGTCTCTTTGTTCAGCTGTCTTCCCTCCGTTCTGCATACCGTCGTCCAGTCCTAATTATTGAGGGCGAGCAGATTATTGGACTCCGTGCTGTGAATCCAGCATCAATCTATGGTGCACTTGCTTCTATTGCAATCAGGATTCAGGTTCCAATACTCTGGACACGTAATCCTGAAGAAACAGCCAATGTGCTGTATAGGATTGCACACATGGAGCAGATTGGGTCGAACAAACCGCTTAGAACAAGATCTGGTGATGCAAGGGGAACAGACGCTGAGGCACTGGAGTACATTCTGTCTGGTTTCCCAGGTGTTGACACTGTCACCTCACGAGCCATATTATCAGAGTTTGGGACACTAGAGAAGATCTTCTCTGCAGAGCAGAAAGATCTGCAAAAAGTAAAAGGAGTAGGTCCAAAGATCGCAAGCCGGATAAGAAGGCTACTGACTACAGAATATCCTAGTGTCAAGAGTTAGTACACAGGGGGGTTTTTCCCTTTGCCACGTTTGTATGCTTCACGCAAAACATCTGTAATTCTTTTACTGAGGTCCCAGTAATCTAGGTAGTCTTGATTGTCAAGTCGAACAACACTCAGAACCCTACGGAATATCACATACAGTTTCGGGTCAAGCTCGCAGATTTCACGGAGATTCTCTTTGGCTAACTCAAGCCCTTTCATGTAAATCTTGTCACGTTTTGTCATAGCTTCTGCGATACCTTTCATTTCTTGCTCATTCTTGAGCACCAGACCCAAGTCTCTCATGGTCCCAACGATGTCAAGCATCCGGTCTAGGTCAGCTTCTTCAGGTTCTGCGACACCATCCATATCACCGGTTGCAATGAAGACGTTCTCTGCTGTAGCTCTCCAGAGCTTCTGCATGATGTGACTGTCACCGTTTCCAGTGGGTTCGTAACCATCCTGCTCCACTAAGCCACACTTCTCGAGCTCCTTGATGTGATATCTGACAGTCTGTGGTTTGATTTTCTTCTCAGGGTCTTGTTTTGAGAGAAAGTCAATAAGTTCGGTAGTTGACATTCGTCGGGCTCTAAGCGCATGAAGAATCTGCCTCCGACTCTCATCACTGAGAACCTTGTATGCATCAATTGCTTCTTCACCTGTGAGAACCTTAATCGTGTCGATTGGTTTCGCTCCCTGCATCTAGACCTCACCCATGCTCATCCTGTTATTTTCGAGAATTGATTAGAATCATAAGTTACTCGACAACTAATAGCCCAGCGGGCTACTAGTGTCGGAATTTCAGTAGTTTATGCAGGCACGTAAATCCATTGCCTCATGTCTTGCAGGCATGGTACACGCTTGATTAGTTTCTTCTTCAAGAGTTTTCTAAGAGCATATCTGACAGTTCGTGGTGCAAAGGACACCTTGTCCAAGAGCTGCTTTGGTGTAACGCCACCTTGACCGCTGCTCCTGAGAATATCAAGGACTATCATCTGACTCTTTGTGAGCTTCATGTTCTTGAGCTCTTCTTGGAGTTGTTGATCGCTCATCATTTTTGAATACCTTCCCATTTGGAATTTTATCAATTTGTTGAGGTTTTCCAAGAGAAATTGCCTCAATCAACTAATCATTTGAGTGTTAAAGTTGCTTATTAATTTATCGCCGTCTGGAATGATATGTCGCGGTGTGTGACTGCGTCAACTTAACATTGTTAATATCTTTTCGACGATGATTTGACCTTCTTATTGTTTGAACTTGGGATGTGCGTGCATTTCACCAATTGCGGGAAAGTCTTTAACTCTGAACAACATGGGCTAGATGAACAGTGATGAAGAAGGCCGTCTTACTAGCAGCAGGCGATTCAACAAGAATGCTCCCACTATCAGCCAATCAACCAAAGCATTTACTTCCGATAGCAGGAAAACCTCTGATCTTTCACACAATTGAAGCATTAGAGAAGGCAGGGATTGAGGAAACACTAGTTATCTATGGGTATCATGCCGAGAAGCTCAGTAAGGCAGTTGAAACACAATCTTGGAACATGAAGGTCTCTTTTGTCAATCAGAAGGAACGGAAAGGAACCGCCCATGCTGCAGGACACGCCAAGAAATTCGTTGGAGATGATGAAGCCATCCTAATGAATGGAGATGTGATGGTGGGTCCTGAAACATTTGAAGGCCTCATTGAACTTCATTTGAAGAAGAAGTATGACATGACCCTCTCAGTGAAACCAATAGAGGACCCAAGTCCATATGGGGTTGTCAAGGTTGTAAGAGGAAAGGCAAAGGAACTCATAGAGAAACCTGAACCTGAGCAAATGGTCAGCAATCTTGTCAATGCGGGCATATACGCAGCTAGTAGTTCATTATGGGATGTCATAGAAGAAACAGAACTGTCTCCAAGAGGAGAGTATGAGATAACAGACTCGATATCAATGCTGATAGAGAAAGGGAACGTGGGAGCGTATTCAATGCCGTCATGGTGGTTAGACATTGGAAAACCATGGGATCTGCTTGCAGCAAATGAACTGTATCTAGGCCAAGTAAAACGACGTGTTGATGGCACAGTTGAGGATGGAGCGGTTGTCAAGGGGAATGTGATCATTGAAGATGGAGCTACTGTAAGAAGCGGAGCCTATATCGAGGGTCCAGTCTTCATAGATAGCGAATCCATGATTGGACCGAACTGCTACATCAGACCCTATACAGCTCTAGGTAAGAAGGTCAAGATAGGGAATGCTGTGGAGATTAAGAACTCCATCATAATGGATGGCACAAACGTAGGGCATCTTTCGTACGTCGGGGATTCCATCATTGGTCAACGGTCAAACTTTGGTGCTGGAACGATTACAGCCAACCTTCGCCATGATAACAAGTCAATCTTTGTCACAGTAAAGGGGGCACGAATAAACTCTGGACGACGAAAGCTTGGGGCAATTATAGGTGATGATGTCAAGACAGGAATTGGTACATCAATAGTACCTGGAGTCGTACTTCATCAGGGTTCTCAAACAGGGATAGGGGTCATTGTTGAAAGAGATATCCCGCCCAACAAGCTCGTCGTTGCAAAGCAGACACAATCCACACTGGATGTGGATCATAAATAGAGCGTGGTGATGTCTTGTCACCCAAAACCCTGAAGGAATTCAACACCACAGTGAAGGACGCAAGTAATGTAGATGTCCTGTTCGGGTTTTGCTATCCTTCAACATACAGAGCGGGACTGACTGGTCTTGCGTTACACATCTTCTATACCATCCTCAACTTAAGGGAGGACACCTCTTGTGAGCGCTATTTTCGTTTTGATACAACCTCACCAGCTCTGTCTGTCGAGAGCGGGAGACCCCTAAGAAACAACCACATCATTGGATTCTCACTCACCTATGAAGAGGACATAATCAATCTGGTTCAGATGGTTGAAGCAGGAGATGTTCCGGTTCTTGCCGAGAGAAGGACTGACGATGATCCACTAGTCATTGTGGGAGGGCCTGTAGTAACTGCAAACCCTGAACCGTTCGTTGATTTCGTTGACGCATTTGTGATAGGAGAAGGAGACTTGGTAATTCATGATATTGTGGATGCTGTAGCCACTGGAAGTTCTAGAGATGAGGTCCTCTCACAGTTAGCTGAGCTAAAGGGGGTCTATGTTCCAACTATCCCAAGAACAGAAGTCAAACGTAATATCATACTCGACCTTGATTCACTTGATTATCCAGTTGCTCAGATTGTACCAGATGTCCCTGAAGGGTCCAAACTTGAACCAGTCTTTGGAAAATCGTTTCTCCTCGAAGTGACAAGGGGTTGTGGTCACTCATGCAGATTCTGTCTAATTGGCCATGTGTGCCAACCTAGAAGAACGAGGTCACTTAGTAGACTCAAGGACCTTGTCAAGATAGGAGTTGAAACCACACCCTGTAGCAAGGTTTCAATGATTGGGTCATCGTTGGGGGACTTGGATGGACTGGAAGATCTTGTTTGTTGGACCGTTGATCAGGGGCTTGGAGTATCTGTGCCTTCGCTTCGAGCAGATTCTGTCACAAAACCCCTACTCGATTGCTTGGTAAAGGGGGGGCAACGGACTTTAACAATTGCTCCAGAAACAGGGTCAGTCAAGCTGCGAAAATCAGTGGGTAAAGGTCTGATGGACACTGATATTGAAAACGCGGTTGAAATCGCTGCAGGAGCAGGATACAACTCACTCAAACTCTATTTCATAGTTGGGCTTCCTGGTGAATCCGATGATGACCTCACAGATACAGTTGACATGATAGTCAGACTTTCCAAGAACTCAGGATTGAAGGTAACAGCCAGCGTTAATCCATTCATTCCAAAGGCTCAAACCAGATGGGAGAGAGAACCACAACCTCCTATTGAAGAACTTCGACGAAGACTCAAGTTTGTAGAAAAAGGCGTGAAACAGGTGTCAAAGGTGACGGTCGAGTCACTGGATCCAAGGAATGCAAGAATCCAAGCAGCACTCTCAGTTGGAGACCGGTCTCTTGGCAAAGTGATTCGGATTGCAGCTACCCATGGGGGATATGCAGGATGGCGACGTGGAGAGAAAGAAACCAGAATACCATTCTTTTCACTCGCAAATGACGCAGAACGACTGCAAAATGACTTGCCATGGTCATTTTTGCGCATTTGAATACAAGAATTCGAGCGCCGTCTTGACAAAGCTCTTAAGTCAATTCTTGGAAGTCAGTCTTGAGATACGCCATGGCAGAAGAAAGAGCCATGGTTGTCTGGTGACGATGAATGTCTGAAGATGGCGAATTTCGGGAGGTTTTTCCCGCTCTCAGTAAGGAACTTGAAGAGGAGTCGACTCAGACATTCAAAATAGATGGTGTCCGGACAATGGCGGAGGAAACAGATTCAACGGGAGACTCGAAGACATTCACACCGGATGTCGTGGACTACATTCGACGATGTGACACAGTGACACAAGCTCTTGAGATTGTTGAGTTTCTGATGAAACAGAATGAGATTAGTCCAGCCCAGGCCAGAGAGATTAAGGGTCAATTGAAATCTGATGGTCTGCGAAGTTTTGGTTCTAAGAAAGAAAAGGACCATTACCTCCACCACGGAATTGGTGAAGAGTAACACCAAAGCCCTGAATGGGGCGCAGACCTACATGAGTTTTACATGCTTATTAGAGTCAGTTATGTAACTAGAACACGCTGAGGGCAGTGTTTTTCCTATCTATTTGTCATAGGAGGGGAAGATTTGAAAAAGTCAGAGATTAGCAGGCATCATTCAAGAGTCATTCGTGATTTGCTGTCTAGTGAGTTGATGACCTATGACCTATCGGAGTGGAAACTATCTTGCAGAGGTTTTGGACCAATTCACTACAAAAGCAGCACGAGAAAGATGTGGCTCGAGAGAAACCAGTACCGACTTGCAGGGGCTAGAGAGATTGTAGAGTTCGTGGGCAGGTGGGTTACTCACTTTCGCAATAATGGAAGGTTTGATGACTACACTGTTGTTTTACTGCGGCAAGAGGTGATTCGTGTCATTAGGCATGCAATGCAGAACATCAGTGATGAGATAGGGATTCTAAACAGTGTAAAGCTGAGTGGCTTCAAGACACTCATCAAGTGGGCAGATAACCCTTCTGAGCTGAATAAAGGACCCTACAAGGGACGAAAGACTCTACCTAAGAAATCTCAGTAATCATCCTTTGGCCTGTTTCAATCCACCAAGGCAATGGATCAGCTTCTTCAGATACGTCGGATTTCTCCATTTGTTAAGCTCATTCTCCGGACTCCTTCTTGATTTAGCATACAATGCTAAGATTCTGAGTAGGTCACCCTTGAAGCCTACAACCCCGTGTATCCTATGTCTAGATTTTGAGAAGGCTTTCACAGCGGCTGCGGCACAAGGGATTCTAACTGATTTGTCAGACTCCAAGTTGTGGAAGAGAACAGTAGTTGTTTCAGTAGTTGAAAATACATCCGTACCTAGAGCGATTTGGTATCTCTTTCCTAGGGCGAGATAAATGAGGTCAAAGGGGTTCTCTAATACTTGATTAAAAGATGATCGAATTCCAAGTTCATTAGACCGTTCTCTAACCTGGGCTATTTTCATAGATGTAAAACTGCAGTCATAGGGGGGTACAAGGTCATCTTCCTTCAATAAACCGAATCCAGCTGAGACGATGACCAGTTGAACTTCAGTTGTTGGAATGGTTCTTAGAATGTCAACAGCCTTGACAAGTTCCGTGCTCTGTGGACCTGTATACATACTACGTGCAGATGCACATAGAGAAGGAAAACGTTGTTTCCAGTAGGTAATATCACGTTGGCTATCGATTTCATGACACTTTGGTTGTGTGATACTAGAATACAGCTTCCTGTTCCCACAACTCCCTACAACAAGAATCCTCACTACAACTTCCTCAAAATAATAGAAGGTGACACCGTTCTTAAACTACAAGAACGGTGACTGAGAATTGATTATGATGGTTTGTAGACACCTTGGTCTCTAGCCCAAGAGATTGTTTCGGGATCGCAACGCTTGAGTTCACGTTCTGGAAAGTCGCTGAGTAGATTCCAGCCGATGTCAAGGGTCTGTTCAAATGAACGGTCCTCAAACTCACCTTGGTTTATGAATTCAGCCTCAAATCTATCTGCAAACTTGAGATACTTCTGATCTCTGTCTGTCAGTGCTTCGGACCCTACGACTGCGACTAGGTCTCGCAAGTCACGACCTTCTGAGTAAGCGTAATAGAGCTGGGCTTGTATTTCCTTGTGGTCGAAACGGGTCATTCCCTCTCCAATTCCTTCTTTCATCAGTCTGCTAAGAGATGGACCAGGGTCGATTGGTGGGAATATACCTCGTCTGTGTAGACCTCTACCAACGATAATCTGACCCTCAGTGATGTATCCTGTGAGGTCAGGAATAGGATGAGTCATGTCATCCTGTGGCATTGATAGGATAGGCATCTGAGTGATTGTACCATTCCTTCCGTGAATACGACCTGCACGTTCGTAAATCAGACTCAGATCCGTGTAAAGATATCCTGGATAGCCACGACGACCTGGAACCTCAGACCTTGCTGCACTAATCTCACGAAGTGCTTCTGCATAGTTAGTCATGTCTGTAAGAATGACAAGCACGTGCATATCTGATGTGTAGGCCAGGTATTCTGCTGCTGTGAGTGCAGCTCTCGGGGTGATAATACGCTCAATTGCAGGGTCATTTGCAAGATTGAGAAATAGTGTCGTGTGTTCTAATGCTCCTGTTTCCTCGAAGGACTGCATAAAGTATTGAGCTTCAGTGGCGGTAATACCCATCGCTCCAAAGACGATAGCAAAGTCACCCTCTTCACCGGGAATTTTCGCCTGTCGCACAATCTGAGCTGCAAGTCTGTTGTGAGGGAGACCAGAACCTGAGAAGATAGGTAGTTTCTGTCCTCGGACTAGTGTATTCAGTCCATCAATTGCAGACACACCTGTCTGGATTGGTTGACGTGGATACTGTCTGGCATAGGGGTTGATTGGAGAACCGTAGATGTCCCAATGGTCTTCTGCAGTCAGTGGGGGTCCTTTATCCAAGGGGTTTCCTGCACCATCAAGTACCCTGCCCAGAATCTCAGATGACACTGGAAGCTTCAGGGTTTCACCCGTGAACCTCACTGCGGTTACATCTGTATCAAGGCCGCTTGTACCTTCGAAGACCTGAATAACTGCACGGCCTTTGCCAGTTTCAAGGACTGTGCCTGTAAGTAACTCCCCAGTTGGAGACCTGATCTTTACAACCTCGTTGTATGCCACATTATGTGTATTTTCTACAACTAGTAGTGGACCACTAACATCTGATACCGTTCTATAGACAATTGAGGACTCTTTCGCCATTGTAGAAACCGCCTCGTAGTTCAGTCAATGCTTCACTGTCGGTGCAGTGCCTGAGTTTTAAGAGTTCCGAAGTATCTCTATAACCAAATTGACACATGAGCAAAAGCAAGAACTGGTGCCAACATTAGTGCTCTCACCATCAATGACTTCCCCCGTCCAGTCAAATCATTTGCATTTGGCGTGAAATATAGGATTGCGCCAACTAGGATACAAATTGCGGCGACCGCATCACCCAACCATACTAGAAGGGAGATTAGTTCTGTATCTGTCATTCCAACAACACTGAGCCATGTCGTTGTTGCACTCTCAATAGTGATGGTTTCGACACCACTTAGTTGACCAAACAGATTTAGAATGAATGGGCCACCAAAATATAGCACAACTCCAAATCCAACCAAGATCTTAGCAAGACCATCACTCAATCCAGTGGCATATACCATCATTCCAATCAGTACGAAGATTATGTAACCTCGGATTGCCAAAGCAAAAAACACGTTGAGAATGTCATACACTGTGCTGAACCAAGCATCTGGTAGCTGCAGATCGAAGGGCGACTGAAGTAGAAGAAGCACTAGACTGAGCATTTGGTTCACGGAAGGAAGTGAGTATGACAGAATATAATGACCACTCAAACAAGTTCCTTACGTAGAATCTGAAAGTCCTCTCTCATGGCGGTTTTTGTCTTCGGGAATCGAAGTGCGGCTGCAGGATGATAAGTCATGAAGTAAGTCCTTTCATCAGTTTCATAGAATCTACCATGAGCCTCTGAGAGTTTCCAAGGTCCAATAAGTGAAGAGATTGCAACCCCACCAAGAAGAACCACTATTTCGGGATTGATTATCTCAATCTGTTTCTCGAGGTATGGTCTACATGCCTTGACCTCTGCCTGAGTGGGAGTCCTGTTCTTGGGAGGTCTTGACTTCAGGATTGATGTGATGAAGACTTCGTTCCTAGAGAAACCTATCTCCTGAATCATGGTCGTGAGTAATTCCCCGGACCTCCCGACAAAAGGCTTACCGGACTCGTCTTCTTTTGCACCTGGTGCTTCACCAACAAACATTACTCGTGCTGTTACAGGGCCCTCACCAGGGACAGCAAAGGTACGTGACTTATGTAAAGGACATAGTTTGCACTTCATGATGGTTTCATGCAAATCTTCGAGCCGTTTTTTGTGTGTCATGTCTATCAACTAGACGGTTCACATGGCGATAAAGACCACGCATCTAGAACTTGAACTATGAGGTTTCTTGATACAGCATTCCAGATTCTGCTAACTCTTGGAGTACGGATTGGAACTCTGCATCCATTTTCCTCTCAATCTGGTTCATTGTTTCATCATATGAATCCCAAGGAGCAATCTTCATTCTTGCGATGTTGTCAAGAACACTCATCTCTAGAATTCTTCGAACATGGACACCCATCTGAACAGCCTCGGTCATCTTCTTTGAGAAGTTGATGATGATATTCAACATTCGATAGGTCTTACCCATCGGTGAGTATGTGTCAATCTCATGCAAAGCACTCTGGGTTAGGAAGTCTTCCTTGATCATTCGTGCAGCTTCGAGAATAGCACGCTCAGACTCTGGGAGTGCATCAGGCCCTACCAGCTGTACAATCTCTCTCAGTTCTTGGTCTTTCTGTAGTAATGCCAATGCTTCTTTGACTAGTTCAGGCCAGTCCTCCCCCATATTCTCCCTTTGCCATTTCTCTAGGGTTCCGAAGTATAGGGAGTAACTTGTCAGTGTGTTGATGGCTGGGAAGAATCTTCGGGCTGCTAGGTCTTTATCAAGAGCCCAGAATACCTTTACGATTCTCAAGGTCGCTTGTGTGACAGGCTCTGAAAAGTCACCTCCTGGGGGTGATACAGCACCACACAATGTGATTGAACCAAGTTTTTCCTCTGAACCAAGTGTCTTCACTCTTCCTCCACGCTCATAAAACTGAGCAAGTCGTGAGCCAAGATAAGCTGGATATCCTTCTTCAGATGGGAGCTGTCCTAAACGACTTGAAATCTCACGCAAAGCTTCAGCCCAACGTGAAGTAGAGTCAGCCATAAGCGCGACATCATAACCTTGGTCTCTGAAGTATTCAGCAATAGTGACCGCCACATAGATTGACGCTTCTCGTGCTGCGACAGGCATATTGGATGTATTTGCAATCAGAACAGTCCGCTCCATCAATGGTCGATCAGTCTTTGGATCTTTCAGATGTGGCCACTCTTCAAGAGCCTCAGTCATTTCGTTTCCTCTCTCTCCACATCCGACATAGACGACGACTTGAGCGTCAGCCCACTTTGCAAACTGATGCAGGGTAACTGTCTTTCCAGTCCCAAATCCTCCAGGAATTGCACCAGTGCCTCCCTTTGCCTGGGGCATGAAGGTGTCAATCACTCTCTGTCCAGTGATAAGGGGAGTATCCATCCCTACTCGGTCCTTGAAAGCACGACCCACTCTGACAGGTGTTCTCTGTAGCATGACAACGTCATGGACATCACCAAATCGGTCCTTGACCTTGCAGATTGTTTCAACGACTGTGTACTCACCCTTCTTTACTATCTCGACTACTTCACCTGCTACACCTTGAGGTATCAGAATCCTGGATGTGATGATACCGGTTTCAGGGACCTCGCCAATGATGTCACCTGGTTCAACCTTGTCACCCACCTTGACGGAGGGGTTGAATTCCCACTTCTTTTCCTTATTGAGACCATCAACACTCAGTCCTCTAGTGATGAAATCACCAGACATATCTCGAAGAGCAGGAAGGGGTCTCTGAATACCATCATAGATTGATCCCAGGAGTCCTGGTCCAAGTTCAACCGAGAGTGAGTCTCCTGTTGACTCTACTGGTTCACCAGGTGAGATACCAGAAGTTTCCTCGTATACCTGAGCAATAAACTCCTTGTCCCCAACCTCAATGACTTCACCAATCAATTGTTGGTTTCCAACTCTCACAACTTCATACATACGAACAGCAGGAAGTCCAGAACATGTAACTACAGGTCCCGAAATATTTTCTATACGCCCGGTTATTTTGGTCAAAGTACACATCTCCGGTTAATCTTGGGTTTAGATGTTAATCTCGATTCCAACAGCTCTGCGAATCAGCTCTTTCAGTACTGTTTCATAAGCACCAGTGGTTCCGTCTCTATCTGGGATCAGTAATATAACTGGTACGGGTGACTGAGACAGTTCTACGATTGTCTCGTCAACCTCCGCAGCTAACGGTTCAGTGATCATTATGAGACCCATGGAGGGGTCTCTAAAGTATTGATACAGGTAGTTACGTGTTTCTTCAGGAGTGTTCGGTATAGCGCATTCATTCACGCCAACCAACCGAAATCCTGTGACCGTATCCCTGTCACCTATCACTGCAATTTTGTTACTTGACATGTATACTACCACTGTCGTCGGACTTAGACTCATGCTAAGTCGTCCACTAAAAAGCATTTGGAATAGCACTGAGTGAGTGCTTACTAGCTTGTGAACTGAGAGATGATGTCCTCTTCATCCACCAATGTCCAGCAATACTGGCATTTGAGTTGAATTGGTGTTCGCGAAACAACCTCGTATTTACTTCTGATTGGTTCACGTTCCTTGTTTGTGACGCACCTCTGATTCGGACAATCGAAAATGTCAGTTATTGTTTCAGGAAGTTCTACTCGTGTCTTCTTAATGACCTTGTAGTCCTCAATCAGATTGATGGTTGCCTCAGGAGCTACAAGTGCGATACGATCTACTTCCGCCTCCTCAAGTAGTCTGTGCTCGACCTTGACGATGTCCTTCTTTTCAATTCTAGAACTGCTGATGTTCATAGCAAGTGTAACGATATTGCCTTCCTTTCCAGTGATTCCAAGGATTTTGAGAACTTCCAGAGCTTTCCCGGCCCTGATGTGGTCAATCACAGTTCCATCGTGTATCTTGACGATTCGGATTTTTTCCTCTCCAGCACTATCAGACATGTCGAATCACACGCAGCTTCGACTAATACCACACGGTTTTAGACCTTGCGGAATTTTCAGTCAAGGACTCAAAGGCGAAGGTTGATATGCACAGCTGAAAGAGCACACCCAGAAGACGGTGAGATGGTCTTGGTTCTAGAAGGTCTTGGAAAATCATTGAACTCAGCCCTGAAGAAGCTCTTCGGTGCTAGTGTAATAGATGAAGAACTTGTGAAGGAGCTTGTAAAAGACATTCAACGTGCATTGTTAGTTGCAGATGTAGATGTCAACTTAGTGATGGCTATAACACAGAGAGTAGAAGAGCAGGCATTGGATGAAACCCTACCAAGAGGTGTATCTCGTCGTGAACACATAATCCGTGTTGTGTGGGACACACTAGCCTTCTTCTTGGGAGAGAAGACTGTCCCCTTAACAATCCATCCAGGAAAGCCCAACCTTGTTATGATGGTGGGCATTCAGGGATCAGGAAAAACAACCACAATTGGAAAACTAGCAAGATACTATCAGAAACGTGGAATCAAGACTGGAGTAATCTGCGCAGATAACTTCAGACCTGGAGCCTATAGCCAATTGAAACAACTGGCTGAGAAGTCAAATGTTCCATTCTGGGGAGACGAGAAAGAAAAGGACGCCACAAAGTTAGCCAAGAATGGGCTCAAAGAGATGCAGAAGAAGGGAATTGAACTTATTCTCTTGGACACTTCAGGTAGACACAGAGAAGAAACCGGACTCATCAAAGAGATGCGGGACATCACAAAGAGTGTCAAACCGCAGGAGATTGTTCTGGTTATAGATGGTACACTTGGTCAGCAGGCAGGTGTTCAAGCAGCTGCTTTCAAGAAAGCCACAGATATAGGATCAATCATAGTGACTAAACTCGACGGTAGCGCAAAAGGTGGTGGTGCACTATCAGCAGTGGCTGCTACTCAAGCACCTATCAAGTTCATAGGTATTGGTGAAGGGATGGATGCCATTGAACCCTTCAATCCGACAAAATTTGCAGGTCGGCTTCTTGGAATGTCAGATATTCGTGGGCTTATTGACAAGGTCAGGGAAGCCCAGATTGAGGTGGAAGAAGACGCGGCTAAACGTATTATGAAAGGGCAATTCACACTCAAAGACATGATGGCACAGATGAAGCAACTGAAGAAAATGGGACCCATTGGAAAGGTGATGGAGATGCTTGGTCTCCAATACAAACTCCCTGATGGAATGGCTGAGATTCAAGAAGAGAACATGAAACGATGGGAAGTCATAATGAACTCCATGACCAAAGCTGAGATGGAAGAACCAAAACTCATCAAATCATCAAGGATTAAACGAATAGCAAAGGGCTCTGGAACCTCTCAGAAGGATGTAAGAGACCTACTCAAACAGCATGAGCAAATGAAAAGGATGATGAAACAGATGGGCAAGCAACGAAGAGGTCGAAAGGGTGGAATTCCTGGCTTTCCGGGGCTGGAAGGAATGGGGTAACTTGTGCGACGCTTTCTTGTAATGTTTGAGAACATGCCAATAGACACATCTTCAGTGAAATCAGGACAAAATAGTCCCGAGGTCATTACTGCGTGCCGATGTATCAATGTAGGACTTTTCGTGTCAGGGAACCTTCGTCGAGATGTCGTTGTATCTCTTGTAATAGGTGATTCAAAAAACGCGACTGTGATTTCGTTCCCAGGTAATTCACTGAAGAGAGTTTCCCCTGATGAGCGGTCTATCTCATTCTTTCTGTTGAAGGCTATTGAAAAGACTCAGGAGATGGATAAAGGCTCAAAGTTTACTTTGGATAATGGCATTGAGCTGACTAAGACTTCATTTGACGAGCTCATTGAGAGTTGGGGTTCGGAGGTCCTTCGGGTACCTTTGATCCATCCAGAACGATTCATTTTGGACACCAATCTGGCTGCTGATAGAATGCCAAACACACCATGAAGAAAGCTTCATAATACCAGCATTGTAAATTAACTAGAATCAATCATTGAGTGTGACTCTTTGCCTACCAATGTATCCCCTGAGTTTGATAGACAAAGGATAATCTACGAGGAAACAGAAGACCTCGCTCAGCGGATAGTAGAGTTAGAGAAACTTCTGTCTCTTGCACCTAGACACAAGGGTGCTGAGAGAATGAAGGGGGACTATCGGAAAAAACTAGCAACTCTCAAAGCTCAGTTGGAAAAGAAACGTGAACAAGATAGAGCTCGGCGGGGTGGAGGTGGGTCAGAGGAGGGTGTAGTCCGGAAAGAGGGGGCAGGTCAGATCTGCCTCATTGGAGTCACGAATAGTGGAAAGTCCACTCTCATCAATGGTGTTACAAATGCAGATTTTGAGGTTGGAGACTATCCGTTCACAACACCAATTCCAACTCCCGCCATGCTGACTCTTGAGGACATCAATATCCAACTTGTAGAACTCCCAGGTGTTTTCAAGGGAAGTCACGAAGCAGGGATTGGTCGTCAAGCACTTGCAGTTGCTAGAAACACGGACTGTATCGCTTTGGTTATTGACCTGTCCCAAGATATAGACACGCAGATGAACATCATTCTTGGGGAGCTGGATGCTGCAAGGATTCGCCTGAACAAGGAAAAGTCTGCGATTCGAATTGAAAGAGTAGGGCTTGGGGGTCATATGATCTATGGAGCTCAGAACTTTCAAGGCGATATAGATGAAGTGAAGGAGTACCTAAAAGCTCGAAAAATAACGAACATCATTGTACGGTTCCAGAAACCAGCTACATTTGAACAACTAATTGATGCTATGGATGCCAGTGTTGCATATGTACGGGCAATGGTTGTAGCAACAAAGGGTGACGCACAGGGCTCTGAAGCTAGATTCAAAGAACTAGAAGAGAAATACAGTCATCGTTTCGATATAATCCCAATCTCAGCAAAAAGAAAAGAGAACCTTGATGGGATGAGTTGGTCCTTTTATGAGCATCTTGACATTCTAAGAGTATACACTAAGATTCCTGGGAAGAAGAGAGAAGATAAACCGATAGTACTTCCTGAGGGCTCTGTAGTGGAGGATGCAGCGGCAAAAGTCCACAAAGAGCTGTTTGTTGAACGGTTTCGTGCTGCGGTCATCCTTAGGGCAAATGACAAGATTAAGAGAAGAACAGTGGGTCTGAGCTACCCGCTTCAGGATGGAGACATTCTACAATTAGCCCACAGGTAGGGAATGTCATTGGTAGAATTTCCAAACTTAGTTGTTGTTCTTGTTGGTCCAGAGAACACTGGAAATGTTGGTTTTGTGAGTCGAGCTCTATCAAATTTTGGAGTGAATGAGTTACGAATCGTGGGAGAAGATTGTCGACAGGACCAGTTTGCACAGATGTTCTCAGTGCATGCACACAAGATATTGGACAATGCAGGCATCTATGATGATCTTGGGTCTGCTCTGTCAGACATTGATCTTGCATGGGCGGCTACTGCAAGAGCTGGAAGGAACCACAGTGTCACGAGAGCACTAGTTCCACTTGGTGAACTACCAGACCCAAATGCGCTTGAGGGAACAATTGCATTGGTCTTTGGTAGGGAGAGTACAGGTCTGTTCAATGATGAGATGGAAATGTGCGATTTGGCATTCACAATACCAGCATCAAAGGAATACCCAAGTCTCAATCTCAGTCATGCTGTTTCTGTAGTCCTGCATCATCTCTTCTCAAAATACGCTCCAGTGGAACCTCGCCAACCTTCAGAAGCAAGAGCGGCGACCTATGAAGAGAGAGAGCAGGTGTACAAGTTCTTTGACTCTGTGGTGGATCAACTTAGCTTGAAAGAACACAGAGTACCAATAGCAAAACAGGTCTTCAGAAATCTTCTAGGAAGAGCCTACATGACAGGTCGTGAGGTTGCTACGCTCACAGGTGTAGTACGACGAATCAGTGAACTAGTGAATGACAGCAAGAAACTGGAGAACTAGTTCCCGTATCCCATCTTACGTTTCAAATCAGGATCGATTTTATCGAAGACAATCTTGCAAGGTGTGGGCATCTTTGGTGCTGCCTTTTTCAGAGCTGCCATGGCTTGCTTGACATGCCGAGGGTTGACTCGGATTGTGATGAGTGGTTGACCGGGTCGGATTCTTGCTGCGATGCCAATCACCTTACCCCAGGCCTTTCGCATTCCATCCTGAACACGGTCGGCACCTGCTCCAGAAATCATCTTGTTCTCTCGTAGGTAATGGTATGGTTTCACACGGATTCTCAAATGGTAGTTCTGTCTTCCCACTTTCTTTGTCATATCCCTATTAGAAGCGATACGTGCTGCCTCAAGGGCTTGGTGTCGAATCTGGCACCTCTCAAGACCAACAAGTGATAGCTCAACCTCAAAGTCTCCACTAGTATTTCCCATGTCAAAGCTCACTATTCGGCTTGCTGGCTGTCTGTGGATGTACTTCTTACGGACGAATGGAGGTCTGTCGCACTCTCTGTAACAGTGTCCTGGTCGCTTTCCCATAATAATCACCTGATTGGTCTACGGCCGATAACATGGCCAGATTAGCTCGAAACCGCGAGGATTTCAATAAAAGCGTTATGGACTGTGACATGAAATCAGAGTTGTGATTCAAGGAACACAGCAACACTCATCCTTAATACAGACTGTATCTTATTTTAATTGGGTGGAGAGTTCGATGACTACTGAACTTTCAGACCAGCAGCAGAGAGGAGTCAGGAAGAGGTCACAGTCAACTCTTCTTGTGGTAGTCATAATTCTCATCTTCATAGGTGGTACAATCTATGTAGTACAACGAGAACAGTATACTCGAGTGGTCTACGAAATTGACGGACATACACTTGAGATTGGTGTCGATTGGCTCTATGGAGAGTTCAGGGGGACGGACCTTCCAGGCGACATGTATCTCATGGTGGGTATCGTTGGAGAGATAGCTGAAGGGACTGGGGGATCCATACGTTACAATTTCGACCATCGACGGATGACCCTCACAGAATATCTACAGTTGAACGAAACTGAACGTGAGGATCTGTTCGGTAGTAGCGAGGCTGGAGAGTATGGTGTACCAGGAACGCGTTTCGGGGGTGGTGGATGGGGTGGACCAATTAGAGATGACACCTATGTGTGGGCACTCCGTTTCCTAGAGGTAGGAGGAGCAACATCAGGAAACATCACTGTTTCATTCCGAGTCATCGTTCGTCTTATATGATATCTACTTTAGATGTATTGAGTACCTTTCACTCACTAAATCAAAGTAGAGATATCAAGCCTCAATAAAATTAGATTCATATGGAAATTCATCATAATGTTTCATGAAGTCACACTGGTTGGGGGTATACATGCAGCGAAAATCACTTCTTGTGTTTGTATTGGCAATGTTGTTACCATATGGGTTTGCATTGGTCGACACTGCAACCATGATTGTGCTTCAGTTCTGGATGTTTCCCATTGGAATCTATATCCAGGGCCTCGTGAGTTGGTTCAATCTCGGCATCTTCATCCCGTTCTTCATTCTACCAGCCCAGCCATTTACTCTGTCCCTAGGAATACTGTGGTTGGCACTTGGATTATACATCAGTAGATACTTACAGCACGTTCATGATGGACAAAAAGATGTAGAATCACTCTATGGATTGACACTCAGACTGCTAGTACTACAGGTCATAGCGACTGTTGTTGTAAGTTTCATTGCATGGTATGGTTGGCTCATCATAGTGGTTCCGTTGCCGCTACACTTCCTTGTTGTGTTATATCTCACTAGACTACACATTCAGAGAGATATGGATACTCAACTATAATTTTCCTTACTGCTATTAATGTGAAAACCTAACGCGTTTCACAGGATGGATTGATAACCTTTCAAACCAATATACATTAAGGGAATTTGTAAGACACTAAAACGGAGTGTTTGATTGTGGGAAAGACAGGAGTCGCTGGTGGCGTATTGGTCTTCATAGCAGGGTTAGCAATATTTCTGGATGATCTGCATGATTTCGTGCCCGGTACCGAGTTTCTTAACTGGATTCCAGGTGCCTCGGATCCATTTATCATAGGTGGGTTTCAGTTCCACCATCTCTACCTAGGAATAATTCTCATGCTAATTGGATTAGCCATTGCTATGAAGTATGATGAGTAGTTGGTTCACAACCTACTTCTCGCTCTTGACGCGGGGTTCAGCCACAACCTGTATTGGGTTACCCTCAGGGTCCTTCATGTTGAAGTAGGAGACCATGTCAGGGATGTCTGTTATGTCTGATGTGTCAACCCCCTTACTCTCAAGGTAGGTCTTGCATGCATCAAGATCCTCAACATCCATTGTGAGCGTCCCTGAGCCCTGACGATGTTCGCCCTCTCGAATCAGGTTAATACCCAGTCGGGCACCCTCTGCGGGGAGTGCAAACTCAGCCCAACCAACCTCTGTTCCACCGTCCCATGTAATTTCAAACCCCATGACCTCGGAGTAAAACTTCTTTGCACGGTCAAAGTCCTTCACTTGATACTGAAAATACACAGACCCCTTCTTGTAGGGCATTGGCCACTTTTTATCGCCCATAGTAATCACGCCATAAAGTATCGTTTTGTTGTATTTAACTATTGTGAAGCCATTTTCTGTGTTAAAGATGTGGGAGTGCTAACAACGGAAACAGAATAGTTGCATCGCCTATGACGGTTTCAAAGTTGGCTTCTGTTTGTACCTTCTGCCAAGAGACCCCCTCCACAAGAGGTGCACCACCAAGACTGCCACCTTCAGGTCGATCAAGAGTGATCTGTACAGCCATATCAAGACCTCCCCTCAGAATTGTGGAGCCCATGGTGAAATGTTTCGTGAGACCTCCACCAAGCATGATTGCACCAGTCCTCTTCTGTTTCGTGACTATATTCCCGAGGATTCTAAGGTCTTTCACAAAGTCAAGTGAGAGGTTCTTTGTCGTGCTATATGTATAGAGATGAAAACCTAGCATTGAGTCCATAAGACCCGGTGAGAAAATCGGAACATCATGAATAGCAGCCTGTTTAACGATTGAATCTGTGTCCCCGATGCTGTTCCCAAGTTCTTTCAGAAATTCGCTTGGAGCAAGGGTGGTCAGTTTCTCCTCTGGAAGACCATCAAGAAACTTGTAAATCCCCTTCTCAAAGAGTTCAAAATCCTTCTCATGGACAAATATGTCTGCAATCCGTCCCATTCCAGCCTCTCTAAGTTCAGCATCATCTTTAGACGACGGTACCCTGAAGTGGCTACCTCCGTATGCTTCGACGAGATCATGGACTATGTTTGCTCCACTGGTGACTATAGCTTGGACCAGACCTTTCTCCACTAGAAGACGTACAACATTGCGAAGACCTCCTGGAATCATTGGTCCTGACATTGAGAGAAATGTGTAACAGTCTTTATCGGCAAACATCCGCTTAGTAATCTCTGTAGCCCGTCCCAGTCTACCTGCACCAAGTACACCGACCTTCTCCATTGATTTAAGATAGTCAGAGATGCTATTGATTTGAGCCGGGTCTATATGGTTGACCTTGTCCAAATTCGTCACCATCAGCGAACCCTTTGCCAGTTGTGATAAGTCATTCTGTTTAGAAGAAATGAAAGAAACGAGTCCAGGTCCTTTTCCGGGAGGGCATGACCCGGACCCGTAAATCCAGAACGAATTCTAATTATTCCTTAGGTTGTAGAAGGTTCAGATTTCCCTCACATCTGCATCCTGTCAGATGCACAAGTACAGGGTAGGGAGTTTCCCGAAAGTAATCTTTCGAGCGTAGTTCCATACGTTTAAACGCACCAGCTCGTGGATTGACCTATGCAGCTAGATTTCTACCCTACTCTCTCACTGATTATCATTGTCCACGCAGTATTTCTACAGGGAGTCTGGCTTTTCATGGCTCGCCGAGCCAGAGATATCTACTTTCGAGACATAATGAACTTCCGTTCACCAACCTCGACTTTGTCAAGGTTTTATGATTGGAGAATGACAATATCTTCCAACGCTCTAATTGAAGGTCTGGTCTTTCAGGTAATTCTGGTAGGATCGCTAGTTGGAATATCAATCGCCCTCGTTAACTTAGCAGCTTTTTTTGACGTAATTCTCTATGTATTGTTCGTGATGGTTCTATCATTCTTGAGCTCATTGCAGACTGCTTGGCGGGTCAAGGAGATTAATGACCAAGAACGGTATTTAGTTACTTCAATAGGAAAATCAACCGATAAGATAGGAGTCACCAGAGATCTGATTGAGAATCTTATACTTCAAGGTGCTGCGGGAGATGGAAGGGTGTGGCTTGCCCTTTACAGACTCTCACAGAAACCAGATAAGGTTGGGTGGGCAATACGGGATGTACTAATTGAGAAAGGTAGAGAACTGAGGGAGATGAATCAATACCAGCCACAAGACTCAGATTCACCTGACAACGGTCCTGGAGTGTCCTGAGTCAACCATTGAGTCTATTCAGTAAGTCTTATATCCGATTCCTAGGGGCGTTGACGAGAATCCCACAGGGAGGAACTCCATTATGTCAAAGAGTGACGTTCTAAAAGGCCGCAGAGGTGTTGTCACAAGCTATCGAAGAGGCAAGCACCTACAGCATCCAAATCAAGTGATTCTGCTATTTGATGAGGTTAAGACTAGAGCAGAGGCCTCAGCACTTGTTGGACGTAAGGTGAAGTGGAGCTCGCCTGAGGAAAAGGAGTTTCTTGGTAAGGTTCTAGGTCCTCATGGCAACAGTGGTGCAGTTCGAGCAAAGTTCCGAACAAACCTACCGGGTCAAGCTATTGGAACACCGGTTGTTCTACTGTAGACAATCACGAAGTTTTATCTTGTAATCATTAGATGCCTAAACGGCTCCGATGATGCAATTGGCTATCTGAGGGTAGAAATGCCCAGCGACGAGTCATAGTTAGACTGAGGAGCCACTATTGTTACTTGGTGAATATTGAGATGTTTGAGTGGTTGATGTACTTTGCAGCGTATTTTCTTGCAGGTCTCACGCTCAAACTTGGTGATGACCTACTTGATGAGCTCAATCAACCTGAAAAGGCATGGTTTCCGCTTGCTCTCTCAGGGCTGTTGTTTGGTCTGTTAATGACGGTCTCAGAATGGGACCTGGTTCTGTTGACAAGTATCGTTGTTGGAGTGTTGATATCAGGAAAGGTAAATCGTCCTCAGTTTGTCGTGGGATTTCTACTGATTTTCAGTACCTTGTTGATTCTCGGAGTCCCTGTTGTTACAAGTTGGTTGGATTGGTTGACAGTACTCATCATTCTGTTTCTTGCGGCTGTTCTAGATGAAAAGGGAAATGACTGGGCGGACAGGGAAGTGTCACCCACTGCATACCTGTTCTTTGAGTACAGATTTGTACTGAAATTAGTAGCACTTGGTCTAGTAATTCCTTGGCCGATGTTCCTATCGACTGCAGTTGGACTTTGGATCTTTGATATTGGATATGAGTGTGCAGGTTGGTTGGTCAGACGTAATCAGTCCAATGTCTTGTAGGCAAGGCTGCAACAAACATCCAAAAAGATGGGTTTCAGTCCATGTTCCTTGGCAAGATCTACCCCTTCCTGGCTAATCAATGCAATTCCATTTGCACCAGATAGAACAGCAAACCTGTCAGTTTCGATCTTATGATTACCCATTGGTCTAGCACACCCTAGAAGAAGTGGGACCTCTTTCATCCCTAGCCTAGCTACGGTCATTATGCGTCCGATATCCTCAGGGCTGGGAGGGTTGATACCCTCCATTGCTGTCTTCCTGACGGGGCTTAAGGCAATAATGACGACAGCAGCTGGATTGCCCTGAGCAATTATATCCAGAGCCTCAATCTCTCCAGCAAGTTTACCGTAGTCAAGCCCAACAAGGACATGAGGTACTGTTGGGACCCCCAGAGACTCCAGAATGTCGAGTGATTGACGCATCTTTCTAGGTCCGTCTTCAATATGATAAACGTCCTTGGAAACACGTTCATCGCCTATTATGTCAAGCATTGCAGCATCAATCTGTGCTTCAGCCAAGCCTTGTGCGGTTTCTTCACTGACCAGACCAGTGTGGACAACCACCTCAAGATTCAACTCAGATTTTACTCTTCGAATAGTGTCTGTGAATCTCTCTAGAGGAACGTATCCTTTAGCATCAGAACCTCCACTGATGAGTACACCTTCACCACCTAGAGACTTGATTTCTTTACACCTATCGAACAAAGATTCTGGAGTTATTGTAGAGTCCATACCTTTCAGGAGCCTACCTTCGCAGTGTTCGCACATCAACGAGCAGGATGTTCCAGTGATACTTAATGACACAAAGTTATGTGATGAGATTTGTGAGTGGTTTCTAATCTCGTAGGGATAAGCAGTCGGACTATAGCAGAACAGATCTCTACCATAGATGGTTATTCTTTGGTCCAGTCCCTCATTCATCATCACTTGAAGATCTTCAGATGATGCCTTCAGAATGGCACTACCTTCGTTGATGATGTCAAAGCTCATGGGAGAACCTCGCCACTATTCTGAGACTCTCGGCTTTTAGGATTGTTATGTATACCACAGGACAACAAACAAGTACAGCTTGAGTTTCTCAAGGACTCAACCCCCTGCACGAATATAGGTGGTGTAATGTGACTCCTGTACTTACTGAATCAATTGACTTGTTCTTCAATGCAAGAAGTGTAGCAATCTATGGTGCTTCAGCCAGTCAGAACAGCGTGGGTCAGGCTATTGTCCAGAACTTCATCAAACCTCAATATACAGGAAAGGTCTACGGAGTCAATCCCAAGTATACACAGGTTCTCGGAATTCCTTGCTATCCCTCACTGCAGGAGATTGAAGGCCCAATTGATTTGGTAGTTGTAGCGGTACCAGCAAGAATCACGCCAAGGGTGTTCGATGACATTGCTGCAAAGGGTTCCAAAGCAGTAATTGTGATATCAGGCGGTTTCTCAGAAACCGGTCCAAGAGGGGCCGAAATTGAGGATGAGGTAGTAGCAATTGCGAAGAAGAACAACATGCGAATCATAGGACCCAATTGTGTTGGTGTTGTTGACACTAATAGTCACATTGACACATTCTTCTTGCCAGAGTACAGGTGCGGGCGTCCACGACCAAGCAATGTAGCAAACATCTCGCTTGTATCCCAGTCAGGGGCATTTGCTGCAGCAATATCCGACTGGACTGCTGAACTGGGTCTTGGGATTAGTAAACTAATCAGTCTAGGAAACAAGTGTGATGTAGATGATGACGACCTTCTTTGCTATCTGGGAGATGACTCTACAACTCAGGTAATCTGTTACTACACCGAAGGATATGATGAGTCCAAGGGACGAACGTTCTTTGACACAGCAAAGACAGTGACTCCAAATAAACCGGTACTGGTTGTGAAATCGGGAAGAGGAACTAGGGCCAAAGCTGCATCAATGTCTCACACGGGATCCCTTGCTGGGTCAGACAATGTTGCAGATGCAGCATATAGACAAGCAGGCATAATCAGACCTGACAACTTCGAGCAGATGTTTGACATGGCAAAGGCTCTTGCTATGCAACCTCCAGCCAAGGGTGATAGAGTGCTCATGGTCACAAATGGAGGTGGTCTTGGAGTAATGACAACTGATGCTCTCGAAGCCTCAGGATTCAACATTCCACATCCATCACCTGAACTTGAGAACCGATTCAACGAAAGACTACCAGCCTACTGTGCAGTAGGTAACCCGATAGATGTAGTTGGAGATGCAAATTCCAGCAGGTACAATATTGTGTTCGAGGAGGCAATTGCGAGTGGTGAGTATGACATCTTTGTCGTTGGTATGCTATTACAAACACCTAGTCTTGATATGGATGTCACCAACGTAATAGCAAATCACCAGAGATCATCCGGGTTACCATTCGTGGTTGTTTCAATGGGAGGAGGGTTCACCACAAAGGCGGGAGAGATAATGGCACTCATGGGAGTACCAACTTATGCCACAGGAGAGAAAGCAGCCCTAGCAGCAAAGGCTCTTGCTCAATATGGTGAAATCAAATATGGCGCAAAGTTCAACAAGACCGTGGCGTCTGACAAATGATAAAAAGGAGTCAAATCAGCAAAAAGAGAGAGGACTGAATCATCAATGAAAGAGGCAAAAAAGATCTTCAAGACTGCTCGTGAAGAAGGCAGGACCTTTGTCCTTGAGCATGAGGCTAAGGACATTATGAAGGCATACGGAATACCAATACCAGCTTATGCTACTGCAAGTACTGCTGATGAGGCAGTTGAGAAATCAAAGAGTATTGGTTTCCCAGTCGTGCTCAAGATTCTTTCCAAAGACATCCTGCACAAGTCAGATGCAGGAGGCGTCAAAATCAACCTCAAGGATGAAAACGCAGTCAGAAAAGCATTCGACGAGATTATGGAGAATGCGAAAAAGTACGGAAAAGAACATGGGATTGAAGTAGACCTTAGTCGAGGTGTGTTCATCTCTGATTTCGCAGACATGGGAACGGAGATTATTGTCGGTGTTACTAAGGATCCCCAGTTTGGTCATGCGCTCATGGCAGGGTTGGGAGGTATCTTTGTTGAAGTCCTCAAAGATGTGTCATTTAGATTGATTCCATTCACTGAGATGGACGCGAAAGAGATGTTGTCTGAACTCAAGGCCTACAAAATCCTTGAGGGCGTTAGAGGTGAGGGCCCACGGGACGTAGATGCTTTGATCAAGGTCATGCTAGCAGTTTCCAAGATGATTGAAGAGAATCCTGAGATCACTGAACTCGATTGCAATCCAACTTTCGTATATGAGAAAGGAAAGGGAGCCATTGTTGTCGATGCCAGAATCCTGATTGATTGTCCTGAAAAGGATTCTACCCATTAATCAGATCATGAAGAAGTAGAAGTCCTCTCTTAAGATCGGTGTCTTCCAATGGAGATTTACTTGATTTTTTGGTAGTGGCAGATAAGAGTAGCAAGAGTGCAATGAGTCTAGGAACAAGACGGGCGTATTGAAGAAGGAAATCTCTGTTACCAGTAGAGTCTACTACTAGTCCTTCGAGGCGTCTTGTCATGAGTTGAATTCTTTCTTCAACCCCTGTGCCAAGTCTAAGTCCTTGAAAGAGTTCTATAGCCGCTGATTCATTCTGAAGAAAATCAGATGAAACACCAATCTTTTCGAACATTTGTAGAGAACTCACAATTGTGGAGTCGTAATGTTCCTCCTCAAGTCGTTCAATATTTTGCTTCACAGCATGTAACTGGCTTAAGAGTCTAAGTGAGTTTGTCAGGATGGTCCGCGATGCACCAGAGGTGGCGGATGCCATCACGGCCAAGCGGTCACCGTGAGCTTTCTCAAGACTTGCAGCAACAGATGTATTCAGTTTCTTCTCAAACCCTGGTGCGAATCCAATACTGGCTGATCTGGGAAGAGTAGGATGGGACCCAATCCTTCGTATGATTGTCAACGCTCTGAAGTCCACACTTGGAACATAGAAGAAGAGTATTCGGAGTATATCATATGCTGTTTCAAAGTCAGCTTCTGTTGCGACACTGCGGCCCTGACCTCTACATGTAAATGCACTCAGAATAGCCCATGATGAAACAATAGACTCACTGAGATCTTTTCTCAAGACATCGTCAGCAACCTCATGTTCCTCCAAGAATCGAATCAGTTTCTCTGAAGCTCCAGAAATTCTCTGAATAGTATTGGGACCGAATTGAATCTCTGAAATGGATTTGATAAAACCTCTTGGTTCTCTTGATGGAGGGCGGAGAACCAGACCAGGTTCTTTGCGGGTCATTGACCACCATTTGGAGGTCGATGTGAAGTAGTCAAGAACATCTATAGCTGCTGTGACATCAGACATGTTTGCAATATCTCGGGATTCAAGGTGTGCTATGAGCTTCGTTAAGAGTTTGAGAAAACGTGATAGATGAACGGAGACCTTAGCTCCTAAGAATTGTGTGTCTGAAAATCTTACAGTTACTGTTTCAACCTGATTGGGTATGGAGTCCTCTAGGTGTGTCTTTAGCAACCCTTTGTACACATCAACTGGAGTCCTAGCCAAAGCCCTGTAGTCTCCTCTATTGTCGAATCACGTGACTTGGCATATAAAAGCTAACAAGACGCTACTTACCATATCTTCTAGAGCGGTCTCCATAGGACCTCAAAGCGCGCCATATGTCAATCCGTCGAACTGCAGGCCAGTAAATTTGTGCGAAGTACAGTTCAGAATAGGCGGACTGCCACAATAGAAATCCTGAGAGACGTTCCTCGCCTGATGTCCGTATAATGAGGTCTGGATCAGGAATACCATTTGTGTAGAGATGTCCTTCAATGATGTCCTCGGTGATTTGGTCAGGTTGCATCTCACCGGACTCTATTTTCTCCCCTATCGCTTTCACAGCGTCTACTAGTTCAGCTCGACCTGAGTATCCAATTGCCACATTGAGAATATGATCGTTATACTCTTTGGTTTCTTCCTCTGCCTCACGAATTGCCCTTTGAACTCTCTCTGGTAGAAGGTCTACCCTTCCAATAGCCTGGATTCGGACACGGTGACGGTGGACATCAGGATTGCCAACCACCTCACTAAACTTCTCTTCAGCGAGAGCCATTATCTCCTTCACCTCGTCCTGATTTCTCTGAAAGTTTTCTATGGAGAAAGCATACAGAGTACAGACTTTCACATTGGCCTCCCAGAGAATCTTGAGAACTTCCATGACCTTGGCAGCACCCTTGTGGTGACCAAACCAAGGGACCTCAAGACCGTGCTTTCGTGCGTATCTTCGATTTCCATCTAGAATGATACCAACATGCCGAGGAGTCCTATCCTTGTCTAACTGTCGAAAAAGATAGTATTCATACAATCTGTACATAGGACCGGATAGGTTCAACTCTGACACACTCTATTTCTGACACAATTGAGAAATTCAAACTTAATAGAGTTGATGTTATGCTGGTAGATGTACTAAATCATTGTCGCGACTTTCTCAGCCGCACGTTTCATGTCTAGAAAAATAAGACCCAGTTTTGCATTTGCTGTAGTGGAAACTGTAAGACAAGCGTTCATCCCGGCCTGTACGACTAGCAACCAGCCATCCACACCCTTGATGTTCACTTGCTCGAGGTTCCCCTTACCAAGCTCAATAGCGGCTTTCTCTCCAAGAGTGAGCATTGCGGCTGTCATAGCTGCTACCTTTGCCTCATCTACGTCTGTTGGAAGAGCTGATACGATTGGCAAGCCTTCTACGCTGACGATAGCGCAAGCCTCAATCTCGGGAATGCTTCCTTGTAGTTCGTTCAGAACACCTTCGAGTGTGTTTTCGCGGGATTCGCCCATTTAGTCTCACCTGTCATTTGTACATTCTTTTCAGGATGACTTCTCGTGCTATTGCTTGAAATGCCCTCTTAACTCCTACGCCCTGTACAGCTATGGTCTCATAGATGGGTACATTTCCACCTAGGCCCAAGAGATCAAGCATTTCGTCACGTGACATTCTGTTAGGTAGGTCTCGCTTGTTCAGCATGACCACAATTGGAATCTCACGTCCAAGAGCATCACCGAGGAATAACTTCAGCTCCTCGAAGCTCTCGGTGTTCTCATCACGCTGGTCTGGTGATGAGTCAGCCACAAAGAGAATACCATCGGTACCCTGCAACACTACCTTCCTCTGGTGTCTGTGCCTTTTCTGTCCGGCTACTGTGAACACATCGAACAAGACTCTCCCGCCGGCACTCATTGGGACATAGTCAAAAAACAGTGTACGATTGGTCTCATCCTCAATTGCAGTGAACTCGCCTTTCTGTAGCCCTTCGACTTTTCCATAAAGCCAACGGAGTGCGGTAGTCTTACCGCCCAGGGACGGGCCATAGAATACTAGTTTGAGATGAATTCGTCCCTTGTCGTCTTTTCGAATTGTTAACACCTCGTTGTGTCACTGCAGAGGTCCCTGTAGTGGAATGTTGATTGAAAAAGAAGTTCAGTCTAATAAAAGCCTTTGTGGCATAATACAATCCCCGAGAAGGCATTCTTCATAGATTGAACCCATCCAATCTATTATTCATCGACACTATCGAAGATTAACAAGTCAAACTGAAGAAAGAGGACAGTAAATTCATCTATTACCTTCAAACATTTCCAGTAACTCTTGACACCGAATAATCTGGGGGGTCACAACAATTTTCATAACCCCTAGAGATATGCACCGAGTAGATGATTGGCAATGAGAACTGTAATAATTCCAACTCTTAATGAGGAGGAAAATATTGAACCACTTGTTCGTTCGATATTTCATTTTCTAGGGAAAGATGAGTGCTCCATTATCATCGTTGACGATAACAGTGATGATAATACTCACAAAATTGTGGAGCAATTAATTGATGAGTACGTGAATCTTTCGATAATTATCAGATACCATGAGAGGGGTCTAGGAGGCGCAGTTCGTGAAGGAGCCTCACAGGTTCCAGAGGGGCCCATTGTCGTAATGGATGCTGATTTCTCTCACCACCCGCGTTATCTTCCAAAGATGTTTGAGAAACTCGAAGAAGGTTATGATGTAGTAGTTGGGTCTCGTCACACGAGTGGTGGAAGAATTATTGGTTGGACCGGAAGACGAATTGCTATGAGTATGATAGCTATCCGTCTTGTAACTCTACTATTTCGTGTCAAAACCACAGACCCAATGAGCGGTCTTGTCGGATGCAAATCACCAAAGTATCTTGTAACTGGATTTCAAGGTTCAGGATTCAAATTCCTCTTGGAAGTCTTGGTAAGAGATCCTGCACTCAAAGTAGCTGATGTACCAATAACGTTTAGAGACCGTGTTCGTGGTAGTAGCAAACTTGGATCAGAAACAATCCTTCAGTTTCTGAATCTGATAGTCAATCTATTGTTTGCCCGAAAAGGGAAATAAGAAGTATCTTTGGTGTGTACTGATGGCAGGAGTGAGCATCCCAGCACTGTCCAGTGGTTGGTCGAAACATGTGGATTTCCTGCTGATACTTACCATAGTAGTGAATGCGGTGTTTGCTATCATCTTAAGCATCTATGGTAATCTGATGTATCCTTTCTTCATTATCTTGTATGCTTGGATAGCGTCCTATGTTTCCCTAATTGCAATTCTAATTTGGCGAAATAGAACTACTGGTAATCCTCTTGTAAAAGATGGAGTCCGTCTAGGAGGCGTGTTACTCTTTGCGATAGTCATTCGTTTATTATTCATAGGAGAAACTCATGATATATCGCTTGATGCACTGTGGTATCTTGACTTTGGCAGATTCATGCATTTGGGAGCTATGCCCTACACAGGATTCTATTTTCCGTACCCGCCAGTGTTTGCATATATTATATACATAATAGCCTCAGTTTTGCCAAGTGTTCAAGGTTTCAGATTGTTCGCTATTCTGATGGACCTAGCAGTGCTTGTAGTTCTCTGGAAACTTGTCAAGCAGGAAGTAGGACTAAAGCAGGCATCTATTGTTTCAATTATCTACGCGTTCTTGCCAATATCCATAATAGAATCAGGTTGGAATGGTCATTTCGAGCCCCTTGTCATTTTTCTCATTCTAGCTTCATTATGGTTTCTAACAAAACAGAATTGTAGTGTGAGTGGTGTATTTCTGGGTCTATCTGTAGCAACGAAAATATATCCGCTAGTCATTTTTCCGATTCTCTTCACGTACATCAAGGATTGGAAAAATAGGATCTTGTTCACTGGAGGTTTTGTTCTTGCGGAAGTGCTTGCTCATACACCTATTCTCATACTTACAAGGATAGCAAATCCAGGTTTGACAGAACAGACGCAGAGTGTTTCCTCATCAGGTTTGTTCGAAATGATTTTCCAATATCTTTCTAGCATATCATATCCCATTGGTATAATCGCAATTGGACTAACACTCTCCATAATCATCGGTGTAATTCATCTTATGCGGCAGATAAACAAGGACGATTCCTCAGTCAACGCGAAGTTATACCAATCTGTCACAATTGCGATTGGTCTTGTGGTAATAGCAGTAGGATTGATTGCAGTGTTATACCCGTTCCTGCCAATTTCAAGAATGATATATTGGAGATTTCCAAAAGATATTGCTATAGTGCGGGGCATTACTACAATTGGTGTGGGTCTATTATTAACATCCAAAGCATATCACGATAGAATAACTGGGACACAAAGACATGTTTCTCGAAATTCTATGTTGGTCTTAGTAGGAGCAGCAGCACTCATTATGGTTGCAATGACTCAATTGTTCTTCTATGGGTGGTATTTATTGTGGTCGATTCCGTTTCTTCTTCTATTACCTGAAAAGCGGCTGAGTTACACAATAATACTCTGCCTGCTTCTTATGTACCCAAACTATACGAGTGATAATTTCGCAAATTTGGGATTCGAGGAACAAAGACGATGGCAGGATGAATTCAATGATGTGGACGGTTGGTCTTCAGTTGTGAATATCATTGGTAGTGATGTGAATGTCAGTCAAGTGTCAGCTTATATTGATTCGGATGGAACAACCGGAGAGTTCTGGTTTGATGCTCGAAACGTGACGAATGATGATGACTTGACTAGTGTCAGTATTAGTTACATCAAGGTAGTCAATTTTAGTTTCGACGACACAACAGAGTTCGTTGCAAGAATCGCAGCATCATGGGATCCACCATTTGGTCGATATGCGGACCTTTCTTTGTCAATTAAGGGAAATGATACGGAGGGTGAATATATCGAAGGTGTTATGATTTCTAAAACAAGCATGTTCACAAACTTGACCTATATACAGTGGAGGTATGACTTCAGAAGCCTAGCTTCACCTCCTCGAGAAGGAACTATAACTATCCTAAATCTTATATGACTGAGGAAGGGATAAGTTCTTGGTTCCAAACTCAGTTAGTGATAACAGATACTATATTTGATTACTGTTATGCTAATGAAGTACCGTTTGTATTCTTTCTTGGTGACTTGTTCGAAAACAAGAGCAATATCAGCGTCTCACTCTATAATAGAGTGTGGGAACTCTTCTACAAACACAGCCGAAATATTCATATTATAATGAACACAGGAAACCACGATCTATATTCTCAGTATGAGTCCTCACTTAAACCATTCTCAATGTTGGCTAAGGTTATATCGAATCCTACTGACCTTACAGTAGAAGATATACATGCAAGAATCATACCATTTGGTAGAATTAGTGGTAATTTAGAGCTACCAAAGAACAATAAAACTAACATATTATTCCTGCATGAGAATATAGCAGGATTAAAGATGGGCACAAATGATTATACATTAGCGTCACCTATTAAGAAGGAGCTATTAAGTGAGTGGGATCTTGTTTTCAATGGTCATATACATAAACCTCAGACGATGGGGAATGTAGTAAATGTGGGGTCTCCGATGATCCAAGATTGGTCTGAAGCACAGGATAAGAAGCGGTTTATCCACTACAAAGACGGCAAAGTAATCTCTGTTCCTATAAACTGCCCTAAGTTTATACATTTTGATAAACTGACTGATAAGGTAAGGAATAAAATAGAGAAGAATGACAGAGATTATTTCAGAATTGATGTTGACTCGTCCTTTGTTGGAGACCCCATATTCAAAAAATGGAACTGTTTCTACAACATAGTCAAATCTAAAAAGAGAGAGATTAGGTTAAAACAAACTGATAATATTGAGGATGAATTAGTAGAATATATCAAGCTCAAGAATCCTAAGTTAGATCATGATAAACTATTAAAGATTGGTAAGGAGTTAGCAAATGAGAGTAGTAG
>Ga0209536_100001699_pt1 | contig 36047 bp, 27 predicted proteins | sample DeeMarSeWOR28_12_FD_187461 | JGI IMG/M metagenome (GOLD analysis project Ga0209536, IMG submission 187461) | Marine sediment microbial communities from White Oak River estuary, North Carolina - WOR-2-8_12 (SPAdes) (version 2) | ecosystem: Environmental > Aquatic > Marine > Intertidal zone >...
CGCGGGCAGAAGCATGCTTCCTTTAAAGAAAAGGCATCCATTCTCGCTTTCCTTGAATGGAACCTCAGGCTTCTTTTCGTATGCGGTTGTATTCGTACCTCATCTTCAGCAGTTCGACCATCAGTGCGAATCCCATAGGCAGATAGATATAGCCTTTGGGCACATGCTTGTGCAATCCCTCCATGAAAATCGTAATCCCGATTGTGATAAGGAAAGACAGCGCCAGGATCTTCAGGGCCGGATGGTTCAGAATAAATTCTCCGATGGGACGGGCGAAAAAGAGGATTACGACAAAAGAAAGCACAACCGCTGTGATGATTATCCACAACTGCTGTGTCAGTCCGACAGCCGTAATGACCGAATCGATGGAAAAGACAATATCCAGCAGCATAATCTGCGAAATAATGGACGCAAACGCACCGGTGGCTTTCCCGGCCTTTTTACCTTCTTCTTCGCGGAATTCAACGGTGTTGTGGATTTCATGCACCGCCTTAAAGAGCAGGAACATTCCCCCGATGAGCAGAATGAGATCCCGGACCGAAAGATGCGCCACGAGAGGTTGTGTCAGGCCGGTTAGTGCCAGAACCACGACAAGCATGACGATACGGGCAATCATTGCCATGCCCAGACCCGCAATGCGGGCTTTTTGACGCTCTTCAGCCGGCAACCGTCCGACAAATATGGAAATGACAAGGACATTGTCCACTCCCAGCACAAGTTCGAGCCCTATCAAAAGGGCCAGTATTCCAATTGCATCCACCATCGGCAGCCTTCCCGAACCGGCCCGCTATCACAGGGCCTGTCCAACCATTATCGCAAACAGCCACAGCCAGGTATCATACCCAACTTGAAAACGATCCGCACTGGGGATATCGAGAATCCGAAAACGGATTCGACTGAGAATTCACCCACCTTTCCGGCAAGCAAATTATACTGCATCTACAACCCCATATCGCGGTATGATGCCTTCTTCCGGGAGGAGAGTGAATGAATATAATCGATTTGCGAAGTGACACGGTGACCCTGCCGACACCGGCCATGCGTCGAGCCATCTCTCAGGCGGAACTTGGCGACGATGTATTCGAAGAAGATCCCACGGTAATAAAGCTTGAACGCCTGGCTTCAGACCGCGTCGGTAAGGAGTCCGCGCTCCTGGTATCCAGCGGGACCATGGCAAATTTGGTTTGCACTCTCACCCACTGTGCCCGTGGGGAAGAAGTCATTCTGGGGGACAGTTCCCATATATTTCTGAACGAAGCCGGCGGCATGTCGGCACTCGGCGGAATCCATGCTCATACCATCCCCAATCAGCCGGACGGCACCATGCGGCTTGAGGAAATCGAAGCGGCTATACGGAGCGACAACGTTCATTTCCCCCGGACCCGCCTGATCTGTCTTGAGAACACGCACAACCGCTGCTACGGAGCAGCCCTGACACCGGAGTATTGCGACTCCGTAGCGCAAATGACCAAACGACACGGGCTTCAGCTTCACATCGACGGTGCGCGAATATTCAACGCCGCCGTAGCCCTGGGCATCGACGTCAAAGACCTGATTCGCAATGCGGATTCCTTATCTTTCTGCCTGTCCAAAGGCCTTTCTGCTCCTGTCGGTTCCCTTGTCTGCGGTACCCGGGAATTCATCGCTGAAGCGCGTCGCAACCGTAAAATTCTGGGAGGCGGCATGCGCCAGGCGGGCATCATCGCCGCAGCCGGAATCACCGCACTGGATCAGATGGTGGACCGTTTGAAAGAGGACCACACCAATGCCCGGAGACTGGCCGAAGGGATCCACCAAATCGAAGGCCTGCACGTAGACCTGTCCAGAGTTCAGACCAACATTATCTATTTCAACCTGGAAAGTGAGCAAGTTACCAACCAGGAATTTCTCCAAAATCTGGGTGTAATGGGTGTCAAGGCCCTGCAGACCGGACCGGGCACTTTCCGCATGGTAACGCATCATGGGATAGAAGAAGAAGATATAGACACTGCTTTATCAGCTATACACGAAGCCATGATATAAATACGACGATAATGCCATGGAAGAGTCAACTTGTTGAAAAGATGTGTTATGGCGAATGTTCCTCTTTCCGGATACTTCATACAATCACAAAAACCATTTTTCTTGGATTTAAAACCTGAAGGTCGGGTAGGAAGGATATTGGCCATTGGTCGGACGGGATGGGCAGTCGGGAGGGGAAAGGGCCTCCGTGAAGGAAAGTCCTGATCCCCTCATCCCTGCGATTCCGGACTGCTGCCTTTGCGCCCTTTCCGCCGGAGGACAAATCCATTGCATATCCGGGGAGCCGGAAACGATGGGCAGTTTCAGATTTATCCACATTTTTCTATATTCTATTGTACCCTGTCGTGATAATAACAGTTTGGCAACAAAGTACGGTTGCTCTATGGCGACGGGGCATTGCTTATGAGGCTTCTGCTTGTCGAGGATGATGCGAAAATCGCCTCCTTCATCATAAAGGGACTGAAGGCCGTAGGCTACGCGGTGGACTGGGCCGCCGACGGGGAAAAGGGTCTTCGCATGGCGCTGACCGAACCGTATGACACGGCTATCATAGACCTGATGCTGCCTAAAATGGACGGCCTGTCCATTATCGAAAAAATGCGGAAGGAGAAGATCCGGGTGCCCGTCATCATACTGAGCGCCAAGGGATCCATTGACGATCGGGTCAGGGGTCTGCAGTCGGGGAGCGACGACTACCTTACCAAGCCCTTCGCGTTTTCCGAGCTGCTTGCCAGGGTGCAGGCGCTTATGCGCAGGGCCGGCGGCCTTGCGGAGCCGACCCGCTTCCAGGTGTCCGATCTGTCCATGAATCTCGTCACGCGGGAAGTCATGCGGGGCGACAAGGTGATCGATCTGCAACCGATAGAGTTCTCCCTGCTCGAATACCTCATGCGAAACGCGGGCCGGATCGTGTCGAAGACGATGATCATGGAACACGTGTGGAATTATAATTTCGATCCGCAGACCAATGTGGTTGAGGCCAGGATCTGCAGGTTGAGGGATAAAATCGACAGGCAATGCGACAGGAAACTGATACAGACCGTCCGCGGGGTGGGATATGTCCTTAAGGAGGCTGATTAGCGTACGGAACACGCTGGCTTTCCGGCTGACGCTCTGGTATGCGGGAATTTTTACCGTATCGTCCTGTGTCGCTTTTCTTCTGTTCTACACTCTCGTCACATCCCTTGTCCTTGAACAGGTCGACCAGGATCTCCTGGATCAGGCCAACCGGTTCTCCCTGGTGATTGCATCGCAGGGGGCCGATTCGGTGATAGACAGCGCCATCATCGAATCCGAGGCGGCGGGCGTTAAGATGGTCTTCTTCCGTTTCCTTTCCGTCAACGGCCAGGTCTTCTCTTCATCCAACATGTCCTACTGGCAGGACATAGAAATAGACGAATCGGCTGTCCGGGCCCTGTTTCGCGACAGGAAACCCGTCTTCAAAACGGTCTCCATCACCGACCGCAGGGAAAAGGTTCGGATTCTATACGCCCAGGTCAGCCCCCGCATTCTCCTGCAGGTGGGGCAGGCGGTGGAAGGCTATTCCCGTTTTCTTGATGCTTTCAAGAGGATCTTCATCTCCACGATGGCCCTTTTGATCGCCCTGTCGGCCTGCGTCGGCTGGTTCATGGCCCGGCGCGCCGTTTCCGGAGTCGAGGCCGTAACCCGGACGGCTCAAAAGATTTCCGGGGGTGCCCTCGATGAACGGGTTCCGGTCAAAACCAGGGAGGATGAAATAGACCGGCTTGCCATCACATTCAACACGATGCTGGATCGAATACAGGCGCTTCTCTCGGAAATCAGGGAGATGAGCGATAACATCGCCCACGACCTGAGAAGCCCGATCGCCAGGATCCGGGGAGTCGCCGAGGTGACCCTTACAAGCGGAAAAACCCCGGAAGAATTTGAAAGCATGGCTGCCAGCACCATTGAGGAATGCGACCGTCTCCTCGATATGATCAACACGATGCTGCTGATTTCAAAAACGGAATCGGGCAGCGAGCAATTTTCAAAAACGGATATCGACCTCTCCGGGACAGTCCGCCGCGCCTGCGAGCTTTTCGGTCCTATGGCGGAAGACGCGAATGTTGAGCTCAATATGGAGGTCCCTGACGGGATCCGCTTAATGGGCAATGTTTCAATGATTCAGAGGATGATATCCAATCTTCTCGACAATGCCCTCAAATATACGCCTTCCGGCGGGAAGGTCCATGTCAGGCTGAAGGAAAGCGGCTCCCGGGCGGTTCTTACGGTTACGGATACCGGAATCGGCATCTCTTCGGCCGATCTGCCCCGCATTTTTGACCGGTTTTATCGATGCGACCAGAGCCGATCCCAATCAGGCACGGGCCTGGGACTCAGTCTGGCCAAGGCGATCGCCCGAGCCCATGGCGGGGAAATCACGAGTGTCAGCACTCCGGGCAGCGGAAGCATCTTCTCCGCCGACCTGCCGAAATCACTTTCCTGAAATTCCGGTTGTCACTGCAGAAAAGCGAAAACACCCGCAGGGCTTTCCCACTTATCTTTTTCTACAGCCCGCCGGCCTCGAGCCCTTACATTACCGATTTGTAATCTTCCGGTCATTTTCCCGTTAAGTTCAGGACTTAAACTTTCTCCAGCGTCGGAAGCCGGGGATTCCGGCTTCGAAGAGCAAGGAGGAAGAACATGAATGTAATCAGAGGTTTGAAAAGGCATATTGTCACGGCGGTCCTGGCGACCGCAGCGCTGGGGATCGGGTATGGAATGTCTACGACGGTAAAGCCGTCAGAGATGCCATCGCCCCAGCCGGTAGTTTCAGTGACCACGAATGCCGAGACCCCCATGTTTCCCGCCAGTTTCAGCGAACTTGCGGAAAAGGTCAAATCCGGGGTCGTCAATATACAGGTGACCAAAAAGGCGCAGAATGCCCAATTCGCGTTACCCGATTTCCCGGGGTTCCCGTTCGGTGAAAACAGCCCCTTTGGACCTTTCTTTGAGGGCAATCCGCCGATGGACCGGATACAGGAAGGGACCGGTTCCGGATTCATCGTCGACCGGGATGGATACATCTTAACCAACAACCACGTGGTGGAAGGTGCGGACAGGATACGCGTAAAACTGTCGAACGGGCAGGAATACGATGCCGAAGTTGCCGGTCTGGATCCCAAGACTGACCTGGCACTCATCAAAATTAGTGGGGCGGATGAATTACACCCCCTGGTCCTCGGGAATTCGGAAAACCTGGAGGTCGGCAGCTGGGTTGTCGCCATCGGGAGCCCGTTCGGTCTGGAACAGACAGTAACCCAGGGGATTGTCAGCGGAAAAGGAAGGGTGATCGGTTCCGGACCGTACGATGATTTCATCCAGACGGACGCCTCGATCAATCCCGGGAACAGCGGAGGCCCGCTGATCAATATGAAGGGCGAAGTTGTGGGCATCAATACCGCGATCTATCCGAGCGGCCAGGGCATCGGGTTTGCCATCCCGGTCGATATTGCAAAAAGCATTATTCCGCAGCTGGAAGAAAAAGGTTCCGTAACCAGGGGATGGCTGGGTATAGGGATCCAGGAGATGACCCCGGCCCTTGCGAAATCATTCGGCCTTAAAGACGAAGGAGGGGTTCTTGTTGCGGATGTGTTCAAAGCCAGTCCCGCCGAGAAAGCGGGGATCGAAACCGGAGACGTCATCACCCGTTTCGACGGCAAAAGTGTTCCCGAAGCAAAAGACCTGTCGCGGATTGTCGCTTCTACTCCTGTAGGGAAAACAGTGGACATAACGCTGATCAGAGACGGAAAGGAGATGAAACGTTCCGTTAAGCTGGGTGAAATGGAAGATGCGAACAGGACGGCTTCCATGCCGACGAAAAAAAACACCCTGGGACTTTCCGTGCAGGAGCTTACGCCTGAGATAGCCGGCGAACTCGGTCTGAAAGCGGATTCCGGAGTTGTGGTCCGCAGCGTCGAACCGGGGAGCCCGGCGGCCGATGCCGGCATACGGACGGGCGACGTCATCCGTGAAGTCAACCGCAAGCCTGTGGAATCCGTGCAGGATTTCAGCAGGAAAATTGAAAGGGCCAGAAGCGAGGATCATATCCTCATGCGGATCCAGAGAGGCGACAACAGCCTTTTTGCGGCCATTGCAAACAGTTAACCGTTAACACCCTGTGAGTCATTGACATCCACGAAATCCGGTCGGAAGGATATGTCCCATGTATCCTCCGATCGGATTTTGTCTTTTCACAGCCCAAAGCACGCCACATGACGCGTCGCGTTCCTGCCGCACTCTTCCCTAGAATTGCAGATATAGGAGAATGTTAAAATTTACCGAATATGCTGCATGCAGGCTTCTAGCGCCTTTTGACTTGCTCTCCATCTATTGAATGGTTTTAATTTAAGGCTAATGTCATGGGATTCTATTTGGCCAGCCCAGCCAATCTCCACAAAAATAGCGTAAATCCTCAAGAAAAGGAAGCGAGAGAGCCGCAGTGTTGATTTTTAACAGTGGTACAGAACTGTACGAGCAGGTACAGCCCCAGCCTGATCTCTCAGATTATTTCCCGAAATTCCCGGGTTTACCGATTACCAGTTTTAGATGGTACTCCTACCTCAGAATATTGCACTTTCGATGGAGAACCGCACGAAGCAGGTTTATATTCTACAATAACTCAAAAGATAGAATTTATGCGGAATCTAAAAAATTGAACTATTGCTAATAAAGGATTCAAATATTTTAAAACCTTTTGAGAAACGCGGTTCAGGCAGAATTGGATATATATATTTGTCTGGCCGGTGTACAATGCGCGGAAAATCAGAAAACTTCTTTCGGCGGAAAGATATTTCCAAGATTAGGGAGAACATGATGACCGACTATCCACACCCACAAGATAAAGGCGTCCGAAACATAGCATTGGATCTTATCCTCACAATCATCACCTGCGGTATCTATGGACTCTACTGGCAGTACAGGCAGATGGAGACATTGAACGCCTGGCTGCGACGCAAAGACTTCGACTTCCTGTTGTGGCTCCTGCTGTCGATCATTACCTGCGGCATTTTCGCCATGTATTATGAATATAAAATGGCCAAGGGCATCAATGAAATTCAGCGGGAAAACAATCTCAAAGAAGCCAACGATCTTCCGCTGATCTGTCTTTTACTGGCTATTTTCCAGTTGGTCTTTGTCTCCCTGGCTATTCAACAGTTGGAGATCAACAAGTTCTATGGAGCGACCGGTGACTCGGAATAAGGCTTTGAAAAGCGACAAGGGAACGGCTCTTCAGACGCATATGTCCGAAATGGGATCCGACGTTTTGTTGGCACGTCTTTTCCTGGTTGCAGTTTTGGGAGCCGGGCTCGTTTCCCTTCTATTCGGCCCTTCACCGGAAAGCATGGCTCTCTGTCCATGCCTCTTCTATTCCATTACGGATATAGAGTGCCCCGGGTGTGGCATGACCCGGGCATGTATCGCGCTGGCGCGCGGCGAGGTCGGTGAAGCCCTGCGCTACAATCCTTTTTCTTTGGGATTGCTTCTGTTTGCAGGCGCATTCGCACTCTTTCCTGACCGCATCCGCCGCTTTTGGCGGAGTCTGACGTCCAGAGCCCGAACGGTTTGCACAGGATCCATGCTCGCACTGATTCTCGGATTCTGGGTATATCGAATCTTGCCGTAAGGAGAAAAACTGGGCACGCACAAACCACCATCACTCCGGTTTATGGCATCAACCGGTCTAATTCAAATCAGGCTTAAACCTTGAACGTTGAACCCGGAACGGGAAACGGTTCTAATAATGCAGATGAAGGTGCCGCATGACAGCCTGCTGCACCTGAGGCCGGATACTTTCCCAGGGGGTAGAAGAGTCTTTCTTGATTATGATCGATCTTTGATCGACGATTACTTCCCTGACTCCGGGAATAGCGAACAACTCTTTTAAAAAACCGTCGTCCGTCACCGGTATTTCAAGGTGGCTGCGATACTGACGGCTCGTCTCGAACACCTTTGTCCCCAACTGGAACATTCCGAGGTCGTTTCCCGGATACAACGCTTCCGCCACAATGCCTTTTTCTCCCTCCTGGGAAACGACTTCACCCCGTGTTCCGTATATTCGGAAAACAAATGTGACGAGGACACCGAGGGCCAGAATCAGGCAGAGAAAAAAAACCAGATTGGTTACTTCATACTTTTTCAGGCTTCGTCTGCCTGTTCCGGATTTTACCAAATCCGCCTCCCGGACGAGTGGTACTTGCTTTGTCGACAGGTTTCCAAAACAAGCACCTTTTTTAAGGAATATTAAACTATTCGTAACGGAGGCAGTCAATAGGATCCAGGTTCGAAGCCTGAACTGCAGGGTAAATGCCGAAAATCAAACCAATGACCGAACTCACTCCGAAGGAAAGAATAATGGAAGCGTTCGTAATGATGGTACTCCATCCGGAAAATTGGGCAACAGCCGAGGAAATTCCGTAACCCAGCGCAATCCCAATAATGCCCCCGGCAAGGCTAATGGCGATTGCTTCAGCCATGAACTGCATCCGGATATCGAGTTTTCTGGCGCCGATGGCGCGGCGCAGGCCGATTTCATTGGTTCTTTCCAGAACGGAAGCCAGCATGATGTTCATAATGCCGATCCCTCCGACCAGAAGGGAAATACTGGCGATGGCTCCCATAACAATATTGAAAATCCCCTGAGTTCGCTGGGTCTGTTCGAGCAGCTTTTCGGGAACTACAATGGAATAATCATCCACATAACGGTGCATGGCGGACATGAGGTTATTGATCGTCGACGCCTGCTCCTTGATCACCGCATCGGGATTGATCTGAACGATAATTTCGTTCAGTTCGTTTTCCACCGCTTCGGTGTCGAATTTCCGGATCGCGGTTGTAATAGGAATATAGATGTCATTATTGGGATTCTGTACTTTTACTCCCTCGAACTCCTGCTGGTCGATCATGGAATCGGCCAGGACACCGACCACCTTCATCCAGATGTCGTTGATTTTGATACGCTGGTCGAGCACATCGCCGAATCCGAAAAGCCTCTGCTTCGCCGTGATTCCCAGCACGCAGACCTGAGCATAGCCCTCTTCATCGGAAGGCAGGAAAAAAGCCCCCTGCAGAAGCTTCAGGTTTTGAATGGTATGGTAGGTACTGCTGACACCTACAACCCGGCTGTCCGTCCGTCCCTTGTCCGAAACAATCTGATAGGTTTTAACAAGCCTGGATGCGGATATCAGCGGCGGCGGCTTCAGGATCGACTGAAGAGCATCCACGTCCCGGAGGCTGACTCCAAGCGATTCGGTCCGGATCTGCTCCAGTTCTTCAGTCTTAAACTCCTTCGCCTGAATAATGATATTGCGGATGCCGAAGTTTTCAATAATGCGGAGGCTTTCATGTTCTGCCCCGGCACCGATGGAAAGCATGGCGATCACGGCCCCCACGCCGAAAATCATGCCCAGCATGGTAAGAAACGAACGCAACTTGTGCCGTCCCAAATTGGCTAGAGACGTGGTAATTGTTTCAGTCGCTATCATAATCCATCAAGCCTTTCGTTTGAGAACTTCCCTTGTCTGCTATCCCTCTTTAAATCCACATGCAACTCTACTCTTATGAAGAGGGATATGTGAAACCCGGATTTCGAAAATTCTTACAGGAATCAGCGCCTTGACGGGCCTCCTCCTCCTCTTCCTCCGCTGAAGCCACCGCCTCCGCTGTTCATCATTCTACGCATCATACCGGGATTCATTCCCCCTCGCCCTCCCATCATCCTCATCATATCCTGATCCGATGTGGCCCCCTTGCTGAAGTCCGGTAGGTACAGTTGACGGGTTCCGTGGGGATTCTGGAGCGCAATCAATTCACCTTCCTCAATGCCGTCGAGGATAACGGCCTCGCCATGGGCTCCGAGTCCCATCTCCACTTCTCGCGGCTCGAATTCTTGCTCCCCCTTTTCCACATACACGATGCTTTTATTGTTCTCAATCGTAACCGCACTGGAGGGAACGATAAAGCAGGAGTCGTATTCCTCAAGGACAACGTCCGCCTCAAGGTTCATCCCGGGTCGGATCCGTTTCAGATCTCCTCCCGCATCCGTAATGGCCACGTCGCAGGTGAAGTAGCGAAGGACGGAATTGCTCTCAATCTGCCCGGCGACTGAAGAAAGCGAGCTGATTACTCCATGGAACTCCTTGTCGGGAATGGCATCCAGCTTCAGGTTAACCGGGAGGCCCTTCTCCAGGTTCCCTCCATCCCTTTCGAGGACATAAATCCGGGCCTGAAGGATGTCGAGGTTCACCAGTTCGACCAGAACCTGACCGGATTGATACTCGTCTCCGATCTGCGGGTCTTCATTGTGATGGTCTCGCTGGTACAGCACCAGCCCCGGTGCTGTCGCCTTAAGTTCGAGCGAATCCAGGGTGTTCTGAATAATGGCGACTTCAGACTGGGCCCGGTTGCGCGCAATTGCCAGAAGCTGTTGGTCGGACCGCGCGACACGACGCTGGGTTTTCTCCTTGCTGTCCAGAAACGAGATGCGTTCCCTGGCGTAGTTGGCGTCCGCCTGGGCCGTGATGATATCCCACTTGGAGAAAATAGATTCGTCTTCAGGCATGACGGTCATGGCGTATTCATATTCCATCTCGGCATCCGTGCGATCCATTCCCAGCACTCTATTATCGGTTTCCTGGTTCAAGGTGGTAATTTGGGTGTTCAGCTCATTATCCCGCAGAGTGTTCTGTTGGGACTCAAGGTTCAATTCCGCGTCCGTCCCGTCAAAACGAACTACAGTATCTCCGGGCTGCACAAAACTCCCTTCGGGTATAAGCCAAGCCAGCGTCAGGCTGCCCCTGGAGATCTGGGGAGTGACCACCGAAGTTGTTTCCAGTCCGACAATTTCCCCTTCAGCCGGTACCGTAAAAAGGAAATGCTGTCTGTTCAGCTCCGACACAGGTATGGGCTCTGTTTCAGAGGCTGCAAAAACCTGTCCTATCTTCGCGGAAAGCACCGTCCTGTATTGAAAAATCAAAAGCCCGCCGGCAATAAGGACGATCAGTGCGATAATCCGACCCAAGTTTTTTCCTCTATTTTTTCCAATCGTTTTGTCATCTTCGCCGGTATATTTCATATGCCACCTCAAACTCTGGGTTTAATGCGAATGTTTTCCTCACCATTCAGTCCGGATTCGACAACCGCGTTCATGCCGTCATTCGTACGCAGAGTAATCTCACGCCATTCAAAAGATTTTGAGTTAGGATTCAGAACCTGAACAAAAGACCGGCCGTTCCTTTCCTGAATGCTTGAAAGCGGGATCACTAAAGCATCGAAATACTCGCCGACCTTAATGGTCGCCTTAAGACTCATGCCGGGACGCAAATTGCCTGTATTCTCGGTATCGATATTTATATAGACGTCGCAGACTTTCTGCGGCCGGTCGTAATTGGCTTGTTTTAAAATCGTTCCAATACTTGCAACCTTGCCGCTTACAGATCGGTTTCGGGCGGCATCAACCGCTATCGTCGCATCCTGCCCGATGTCGACTTTACCGGAATCGATCTCATCGACTTGAACCCTCGCCCGAATGCTGGATAGATCGGGAATCTCGACAATAGGAAGGGGTCCAGGTACATCGGTTCCGACTTCTATAGACTGGTTGTTCCAAAGCCTCTTGTATACCACCACGCCGGCAACAGGTGCGCGAACCACCATCGCATCCATGGCATCCAGATATTCGTCGATTCGGTTCCGGTAGTAGCGTTCATTGCTGCGCAGGATCTGAAGATCCAACTGTGAGCTTTTTGTCTGGTAATCCAGCTTTTTTTCAAGAAAATCGACTTGTCTCTTTGCTGCATCCCGTTGAATGCGGGTCTGCTCGACCTCGATGCCGCTGACCAGGTCCACCTGAGAAGCCATCTTCATTTCCAGTTTCTCCAGATTGGTTTTTGCCTGTTCCAGCGACAATCGCTGGTTCTTGAGCTGGAGATCCGAATCGGAGCGCCGCTTCTGACGGTTCTCCTGAACCTGCTGGAAACGCACGATCTCATTTCTAAGACTCTCGTCAATTTGCGAGGAGTCGAATTCCATCAGGAAATCACCTTCTGTCACCCGCGTCCCTTCCTCGACAATGCGCGTCAATTTGAATCCCCTTACCCGGCCGACCTGCGGCGGGGTAACATCGACGTTATGCAGGGCTTCAAGAGTTCCTGAAGCCTCGACGATCAATGGGAAGTCGACGCGCTGTATGGGTATCACATCTTTATTGTCGCTGATATTTGCGGAAGCATTGCTCGAATGCAGTATCCAATAGGTACCCGCCGCTACAATCAGGACAACAACAATCAGTACAATCCATTTACGGGATGTCATCTCAATTCCTCCGCAACACTAATTCAGTGGCAACAGTGAGTCGCCCAGAGACAGGCCGGAAACGATTTCCACCATCCGGTCTCCAACGGCACCGATAGTCACTGGCTTTTCAGTGGCATCTTTCGTTGCCAGCCCTGCTAGTACATAGAAGCCGCCCTTGGTGTCTGTCCCGACGTATTCACGTGGAACGCTCAATGCATCCCGGGCCAGAATGATCGGGATGTCGATGCGGGCTGTCATGCCGGGTTTCATGATCTTGGGATCTATTTTGTCCAGCTTCACGGTTACCTGAAACACCTTCTGCTCCGTGGCAAAACCCATACGGCCCGCAACATTCGTCCGGGAAATGATTCTGCCGCCTGTCTCGAAATCGGGCAGCGCATCGAAGCGGACGGTACAGCGGGTATCCGGTGCGATGGAACCGTACTCGGTATCGTAAACATAGCCGATCACCTGTACACTGGAAAGATCGGGCAGGCGGGCGACTTCCCTCCCACCCCAAACGTTATCTCCGACCTGGATTTTGCGATTACTGGCCCAGTTGTCTCCATAGATTAAAATGCCGTCCTGGGGAGCGTAAATCTTTAAAAGCGCTAGATCGCTCCTGGTCTTCTTGAGGTCTATTTCCGCCTGGGATCGGTTAATCTCTGCAAGGGCCAGCTCCGATTCGAAGCTCTGTTCGAAATTGTCGTACTGCTCCTTTGCCTTCTCAAGCGCCAGTTTCGATTTCTCCAGGTTCAACTGATACTTCTGGTATGTATTGGCGGGCAAAAGATCCTTGCTGATTCTGCCGTACAACTCGTCCTGCTTCAGCGAGGATTCTGCCTGTTCGATGGAATTCAACAGGTCGCTGCGCTGCGCTTCCAGGTCCATCTTCTTTTTCTCGATGTTCAGAATGGATTCATCCAGGGATCGTTCCCTTTCCGACAGATTGTTCAACAGGGAAGAATCATCAAATTCAATAATCAATTCACCCTTCTTTATTTGAGCCCCTTCGTCTGCCATATAGGTCAATGTACAGGAGGAACTGCTCCGGATATCGGGAGCCTCAATAACGATGGAATGCTCCGCCTTCAATTCTCCTGTGAGAATCAGGTCCTTCTGTATCTGCCCCTTTTCAACCGAATAGGCAGGCCGGATCTCCACCTCGGGCTCTGAAGTTTCAATCGGAATTGCATTGCTGGTTTTCGCACCTGAAAGCTTCGGGGTTTGTGCCGATACCGGTCCAAAAGACACGGTGATCATTATAGTAGCGATCGCAGAAAATAAAACTGCGGTCAGCCGTAATCTGCTATAGCGTTTTCTTTGATTACCCATAGTCGTTATCTCATTCAGAAACAGAGGTTGATTGTGGTCTCTCTTTTGTTTTCGGCATGCCTGATCCGGGGAACGCAGGCTGGGGTGGGGTAAGATTCTGGACATACTCCGTCCATTGTTGTTCAATACGCCTGAAATCATCTCCCAGCATATCCGGCCGGGCGATAAAATCTCTCCCTTCGGTGCCGTTCCGCACGGCGTTGATAAGTTCCCGGATTTTTTCGATCCCTACCTTCTCAAGGAGGAAAGTGAAAAATGTGCTCGCCTGGCCGTCAAATATCATCTGATCCTGCTCATCCTTCGGAATGGTTCTCTGTCCTCCCCCTCTCTGGCCGCCGGTTCGTCCTGAGGATCCTTCGCCTCTACCGCCGAATCCGCCCTGGGGAAAACCTCCCTGTCCTCCCTGCCCCATGCCGCCGAATCCGCCCTGCGGGAAACCTCCCTGAGATGAGCCTCCCTGCTCCATGCCGCCGAATCCGCCCTGCGGGAATTCCTGGCCGTCGTTCGAGCTGCTTCTGCCTCCGCCTCTGGAACCGAACGATCCACTATTGCTCCCTCCGTTTAAATCCTGGAGAAATGTAGAGGCAACGAAAGGTCGCGACATGGTCAGGATGTCATCGATCGGGAATATCTGCTCCATATTCTGCAGAAGATAGGACAGGTTGGGATCATCTCCCATCGCATATACGGCAATGCCGATATCCAGCCAGTCGGGCAGCGGACTTTTCCCCACATCGTTCACACGGGAGGACCGATACTTTAAATTCTCGGCAAATGACGTCTGAATTATAGCGTTGGCTACACGGCGGATGGTGTCGTTCACCGTCCTGGTGTTCGCGGATGTCATCATATCGGATTGCCTGCTCTTGAGACGTTCCATAATTTCAGCCGGGATTTCATCATCCCCCATCATGGATTTCATCCGGGCCATCATTTGTTCTGCCTGGATTTCCTGACTCTCCACGGACAGAGTCCAACTGTAGCCCATTTTAAGAATCATCGGTTCATAGATGGAGTCTTTCTGCTCCAGGGTGGAACAGATGAATATGGCTCCTTTGGGAAGGTTTTCGCCTAATAGGATCTTGAGCCTATCAATCGCTTGCGCAACCGGTTTTACATAGGGCTCCGCGGACTGCCGTTTGGACGCAAAAAAATCAACGCCCGGAACAAGCCCTGTGTATTTGTTAAAACTCTTGAACTTTTCGGCCTGCTGCGCCCAAGTAAACTGTGGAGAAAACAAAAACACGAGAAATAAAGCTGTGATGACTGATCGTACCATAGCGAATTACCATATCTCCAAGAAGTCTATCTCCGGGGAATCCGGGGAATCGACTTCGGTAAATTCCAGTTTCGATGTTAATTACGTCATATGGACCATCTTGTTACATTATTAGAACGGCAATTATTTTGGAAAAGAACAGCAGAAAAGCATCATCCAGTACCTGAAAACGCCTTCATGGAGAAAATTGCAGAAAATATGAGGCATCCTATTTAAAATCAGTCATTTAATGAATTCTGGCGGGATCTGGAGGCGCCGAGCGGACTCGAACCGCTGCATCGGGGTTTTGCAGACCCCTCCCTTAGCCACTTGGGTACGGCGCCAATATATTGCCAAACAACCAAACTGTAATTGTATTGGATAAGTGCGGATCAAAGCAAGGGGCTGGAGCAGAAGCTTCAGCCAGGGTTTATGGCTTCGCTAATGCGGGTTAAGTTGTATTCCGCGGTTCGAATTTGATACACAGGGAAAATCGTGTAACAATGAAAACGATGTTCCAAAATTTAAAAAAAGGGGGGTTGGATGATTCGTGAGGCGGGATGGTTTCTTGCGAGCATATTGATTCTAAACATCTCATTTCCTGGTATTGCCGGAGCGGACAGCCGTTGGAAGGATCGGAAAATAAACGTCGGCGATATTAAAATCCATTACCTTGAAGCGGGTTCGGGAGATCGCATCATTGTCTTTTTGACCGGCTGGACCATGCCGGCCGAGGTCTGGCAGGAACAATTCCCCTATTTCACCGCCCGCGGATTCCGCCTGATTGCCTTCGATCCGAGAAGCCAGGGCCAGACTACAGCGACAGAAACCGGGAACACCTATCAACAGCATGCAGCGGATCTTTACCAACTGCTGCTGAACCTGGACGCCGAACACTCATTTATTGTCGCATGGTCCTCGGGGGTCACAACACTGCTGGAATACATCTCAAGTCCGGATTCCATCCGGCCCAACAAAATCGTTCTGGTTGACGGTTACCCTGCGGGATATAAGAAGGATGACTACCCCAGCCCCATAGCCCTGTCGCAGTTTCGGTCGGATTTCCTCAAAATCCAGGAAGACCGCGAAAAATACACGGAAACTTTCATCAAAGACCTGTTTGAACAGCCACAACCCTCCTCATTGTTAAAGGATCTGCGAAAAAGCTCCCTAAAAGCTCCTATCGGAGCCGCTCTATCTCTCCTTTTCGACCAGGCTACTGGAGACAGGCTGTTTGCTCTTGAGCGAATATCGGTGCCAACCCTAATTATTACGACCGAGGAAAACCAGGCAGTCGGCGAATATATGACATCAAAAATACCCCGATCTGAACTGAAAGTGATTGAAGAAGCGGGGCATGCGATATTCCTGGACAAACCACAGGCCTTCAACCAGGCGGTTGAAGCGTTTATTGGGGAATATTAAAGAGTTAACAGTTAACAGTTTGGAGTTCTGGGTTCTGAGTTCTAAGTTCTAAGTTCTAAGTTCTGAGTTCTGAGTTAACAGTTGATAGTTAATAGTTCTGAGTTGACGGGCAGTCATAGCACCTCCGGCAGAGCCGGAGGCTTGATTATGTGAGTCGCTCAAAGCGGCACGAACAGCCTTATCGGGGTCGGAATCGGTATCGCAGTCGGTTTCGATATCGATCCCGATAGCGATACCGATTCCGATTCCGAATGTACATGTCTTTTAAACGACGTTAAAAACCTGACTTTGTAGGTCAAACACACGCGAGATCATTCCCTTTAAACTCCCGGATCTGTCAAACCTTTGCTGCCTCCCCGGCGGAGTCACAGGATCTCCCAACGTATTAGCCTGTTTTGCGTTTTACGATGCCTTTGGAAGTTAAATAGAATGGCAATTCGATGGCTTCTTCCATCCTCTTTCTGTAACCCTTGACCGGCCATTCTTTTTCGAGGAAATGATCCAATATCCGGCCCCGAACTCTGGGCCTCGCTTCCGCTTCAAAGAAAAGCTGAAGCAGTTTCTCTCGCATGGCTTCATCCCCGCTTTTTGCCAAATAATCCACTGCAGCTATGCAGACATCATCATCATCGTCATCGATGAAGCGGATTACCGTTTCGACAACCTCCTCGAAAGCATCGTCCGGCAAATTATCGATTAGGACCGTCTTGGCTTCAGGCCAGCGTGTATACTCGGACAAGAATCCCTCCAGCAGATTCAGCAGCGCCTTGCGAAATTCATCAGGAGGTAAAATCCCGATTAAGGCCTGAACCGGGTAAGTGACATCGGGCTCTGAACGGATGAATTTCAGAATCGGGTCGATTGCTGCCTTTCCGATCCCGGATAACAGACGGACGGCATACTGTTTTTCCTCCAGATCCATGTTCACCTGAGGTGTTTTAATCGTAAATCTCCTCAGCAACGCAGCCGCAGCTTCAGCCGTTTTCCATGATGCCAGCCGCTCCATCGCTGCAACCCGCGTGGCCGCCTCTCCATGGATCTGGGTTACCTGTTTCATGGCACGCCGAATCTGTTTCTCAGACGGGCCTGTTTCATTTGAAAAGAATCTTCGTAAAAATTCCATAGGCATTATTTAATATCACAAAATTCACAAAAAATTCATCCATCAACACGCTTCGGTCCGGGATAATACGACAAACGTCCAAATCAAATTCTGGCGGGAGCACAGGCAAACGGAAATTCCTTGCTCCCAGATTATAGGAATAGTATAGTTTACTATCCTTTTCATAATAATTTAGGGATTTTGATCGAGGGGGTGACTATGCGGAGAAACTCTAAAATCCTGTGGTCGGAGGGAATGTTTCTTTCCCCTCATCATTTCCAACAATGGGAAGAGTTCCAAGAAGAATCCCTGGACTTTCGTCTGAAATCTCTTTTCTCTTTCAACTGGGGCCTCACCGAACTTGAAATCAATCGCGAAGGCATTGCCAACGGCCATTTCTCCGTCGTAAAGTGCAGCGGTCTTTTCCCGAGCGGCACTGTTTTCAATATACCGGACGCGGACGCTGTCGTTCCATCACGCATTTTCAAAGATAGAATGAACCCAAACATTCAGACTTTAGACGTCTTCCTGGCCCTCCCCGTTAAGAATACCGCATCAAGAAATCTTTCACGCGAATCCGAAGATTCGTTGCAGCCCACCCGCTACAGCAAGGATTCGATACACGTTGTCGATCAAAACACCGGAGAAAATGAGGCTGAAATACATTTAATTAAAAATAACCTGCACCTGATCTTTGGCGGAGAGCCTCTTGACAACTACGAACATATGCAGGTCGCCAGATTGAAACAGGAGAGTGACGGTACAATAATACTGGACGATACCTACATCCCACCCACTCTCTATTTCTCGTCTTCTCCCTTTTTAATAAATATGGTTCGCAGGCTGTCTGAAGTGCTCCATGCAAAGAGTACGTCCCTGTCCGAGGGAAGAAGCCAAAGGACTCTGGGGCTGGTGGAATTCAGCAGTGCAGACCTCGGCAATTTCTGGCTTCTCCACACTGTGAACTCGTTCATTCCAATTCTCGATCACTACAATCGGGCACCACGGTTGCATCCGGAAACTCTTTTTAGGTCTCTGGCACAACTTGCAGGAGCATTAACTACGTTTTCTCCCACCCTGCAGCCAAGTGATTTACCCAGCTATGATCATAGCGACCTCTCGAAAACATTTCTGGGACTCGAGGAGGCTATTCAGGATCTACTGAAAGCAGTTGTTCCGACAGGCGCAGTGCAGATTCCGCTTGAGAAAGAGAGTGACTCTAAATTCACGGCCAGCATTGCTTCCGATCAGCTGCTGACGGATTCACAAATCTTCCTTGCCGCCAAGGCGGAACTGCCGGACAACCAGCTTATTGAGGAAATGCCCAAGCAGGCAAAAATCAGCTCTACGGACCAGATCAATTCACTTCTGGGTCTTGCTCTTCCCGGCGTTCTTCTAAGACACCGCCCTACGCCTCCGGCACCACTCAGGGTAAAGCTGGGTTATCAATATTTCCGTTTTGAAGTTCACGAAGATTCAGAAGGCCGCAAACACTGGGATGCAATCTGCAGGTCACGGACACTCGCAATCCGAGTGCCAGGACAGAGATTCCCCGGCCTAAAACTTGAACTCTGGTCCATAAAAGAATAGGCCCGTGTTACTTAGGAGTTTTAATGGCAGAACTTCATAAAGCACCGACCCTGGCTGAAATGTCCGGAGATATCTTTCTCCTCGTTCTTGGCTTCCGCGAAAGAGCAAATTTCATAGATTACAACACACTCTACCAGGGTATACTTACCTTGTTTGAAGAGCTCGACAAACAAGCAAAAGAGTTGAAATTCGATCCGGCGGATATTGCCGATTCAAAATATGCGCTCGCAGCTTTTGTGGATGAGACTGTTCTACGTTCCCAATGGACAGGCAAAGAACAGTGGGCCGACAATCCACTACAGCTCCATTTATTCGAAACCTACCTGGCAGGAGAAGGCTTTTTTGAAAAGCTGGAAAATCTCAGGGCTCGGGGAGAATCTGCTGTTGAGGTTCTTGAAATCTACTATCTCTGCCTGGCACTGGGATTTGAGGGCAAATTCGGGATAGAGGGAACAGAACGGCTTTCAGCTCTTGCAAAGTTGATCCACGACGATCTGAGCCGCTTCCGCCCTACAGCTCCGGAAGTCTCCCCGCACTGGAAGCCTGTGGACGGACCGGTTCAGAAAAAAAATAAATTGCCCCGATGGCTGATTTATTCATGCATGGCGGTCATTATTGCGTGCATCCTGCTTTATGTCGGCTTCTTCATCAGCATTCAGTCCGAAGCAGGGGATTTACTGAATAACCAAAAGACAGCAATTCTCACGCAAGTTGGAAAACTGAATAGGTTAATTTTATGCTGAAGCGATTTTCCCCACTAGCACGCACGTTTATTCTTGGCGGCATTGTTGCGATCATTGCCGTTCTCCTGGTCTGGTTTCTGGGATCTCTTTTCGGTCTTACAGGGTCTACAATCATTTTTATAATGGCGGCGGTCCTTGTTCTCTGGCTTCTTATTCTGGCCATTCAGTTCCTGGTCATCAAAATTCGAACCTCGCGGTCGGACCGGCCTGAGGATACTCAATACGGAAATGGGCAGATAGCTTCGGCATCGGCAGGAATTGCGGTCCTGGGTGAACGCCTGGATCGTGCAATCCGTTGGCTTAGAAAATCGAAGCTGGCGAAATCCGGCCGTGATGTAGTGTACGACCTACCCTGGTATCTGGTTGTTGGCCTGCAGGGTTCCGGAAAATCAACATTTATTGTTCAGTCGGATCTCGGTTTTCCGTATACGGACCCGAAAAAAGCTGCAGGCAAAATAAACTTCGGAGCGACTGAGAACGTTGATTTGTGGATTGCAAACGAAGCAATGTTTATTGATCCTTCGGGCAAATTCTTTGCTGCAGATTTTGAAACGAAATCCTGTTTGAATTTTCTGCGACAGGTCAAACAACGCCGACAGCAAAAACCGATTGACGGCATCATTTTTCTTGTGGACACCGCCAGGCTCTTCAGCTTGGAAGACGCAGAGCTAAGAAATCAGGCCGATAGGCTTCGGGCTTTCCTGGACATGACCATGCAGGAGTTCGGAATGGTCATTCCCATTTATCTAATCTTCAACAAATCGGACCTCATTGAAGGCTTTCAGGAATTTTTCAGCAAGCCTGGTGAAAGAGACAACCAACTCTTGGGGGCCACATTTACAAGAGAACAGTATGCGGCCCAGAGTCCTGAAAAGATATTCCAGCATGAGTTTGAACAGATCTGCCTGGCAGCCCGTTCTATAGGAACATCCCGCCTCATCAATGAATCGCTGCGGAACCGGGGGAAAATTTTCCCTTTCCCCAAACAACTATCCTTGATGAAAGAGCGTTTGACCGAGTTCGTAGGAATCCTTTTCCAGCATAGCCAATTCAGGGAAAGGCCGCTCTTTCGAGGTTTTTATTTTGCCAGCGGTATTCAAGGAGAACGCCCTATCAATTTTGTAGCAAGTTTGCTTGATTCCAAAGTCGGCCTGCCTTCCAGCACCGACTCCCTAGGCTCCGAGGGAACGGACGGTTATTTCATCAAAAACATATTGACCCAGGTAATTCTGCCCGATCGGAATCTGGCTGATCTTTCCACCTCGGTCAGACGCCGGCGTCATCTGATGCGGATGATACTGGCCTCCGCTGTAGGTATCCTACTGCCTCTTATCATTCTCCTTTGTTTTTGGAGCGCCTACCGAGACAATAATCGATTGATTCATGTCGCCAACAACGCTCGCCAAATTCCGATTGAAAACGGCAAAAGTTCGGAAAATCTTATAAGCTTGGAAGAACTGATGCATAACCTCGAAATATTCGAGTGCGATGAAAGGCTTGACAGCTGTAAAATCTCCGGCCGTCGTTTCCATTGGGGATTATATCTCGGAGAACCGGCGCTCGCCGAAGCACGGAGCATTTTAATCCATAAGCTGAACCAGCTTTTTCTAGATCAAATTATTAATGGAGATAAAGCTTTAGGCCACAAATACAATGGCTTGAAGACCCAGCTACGTACAATCGCTGCAACCCCGGCAGGGAATGAAGACACCGGTCCGGATTCAACCGAATTTGATCCCGGCAGAGCCTACACACTTCTGAAAACCATCATGATGCTGTCGGACGAGACGAGAGCTTCTCCTGCCTTTCTTGATGAACAACTGCTGGAATACTGGATCCTGGGGGTTCAGGAAAAAGACGAGCCCATGGCGAAACAGCTGCTGGAATTTTATCTGCACCAACTAGGGGATCATCATAACCCGGCTTATCATCTCCCCACCAGCCAGGCAGATAATGAAATTGCTAAACGCATAAGAGAGAAGCTGCTGGTTGTTGAACCCGTTCTTTATTATTACCGAATTCTTCAGGAAGAGGGTGGGCACAAAATAAATCTCATCAATCTGACTGGACTGGTAGGAGTCGGGAACACCGGTTTGTTTGATGCAGGCGCAGAAGTGGACGGAACCTACACAAAAGTCGGCTGGGAACAGTTGGTCCGCGACAGGATCATTGAAATGAAAGCCGATTACGAATCCGAAAGGAGCTGGGTTCTGGGCACAGTAGCATCCGAACCGGGGCAGCTCAGGATCGACAAAAAATTAGAGGAGGAGTATTTTCGCGACTACGGGGATTCCTGGTGGAATTTCCTCAAGAGCGTCGACATAGTGCCTTTTACCGACTTCAGCGATGCCTCCGGGAAACTTGTCATCCTTAGCGATACGAACCAATCCCCAATTGCCTACCTTATTAAAGCCGCATCGCTGAATACATGGGGGGACTCAGAGAAGCCCATTCCTGGAGATATAAAGAATATCGAAAATACTCTCCAAAGAGAACCGGAAGCCAAAGCGCAACTAATTCAAGATTTCCAACCCCTTCATAACTTCGTCCGATCGAAGGAAGACCAGGATTCTCAATTAATCCAGTACCTCAAGACCCTGAGCAGCCTTCAGGTGGTTATCAAATCCTTCCTTGATGCAGCCCAGCCCGCAGCCCAGATCCAGGAAATCGGCAAGGAAGCTGAAAATGCTCTACGTATAACCAACGGACTTCTCGTCAATTTTGACGTACGGTCACGGGAATCGGTGGAGCATCTTTTAAAACAGCCGATTCAACACCTTTTGAGACTGGTTGACAGGGCCACTCCTGTGGGCAGGGCACAGGAACGCAAGCGAACTCTGAACGTAAGCGGTGTTGTTCGCGATAAAGACAAAACCAGGGATGGGGTTATCGTTGCACTTCTGGAATCTTATGACGACAACGAGTTTGAAGCCGATAAAGAAATCATGAGAACCCAGACCAAGGATGGAGCCTTCAGGTTCCCAAATCCTATTAATCCCGGTAAATACAAGATCTGTGCCAGTGAGGACAAAGAAAACTACTACTGTGGCGATGTCCGTTTGGAACGGGATAACGATGGCAAAACCTACGAACTGCAACGTCCCCGTTCGAGACTCATATTCGGCGGAGGGAAACGACAACTTACACTGAACATCAAGTGAAGAAAATTCCGACCTACGGACGGAATTCTTCCCGTAAATTTATTCACAGCTTGTGAAGTTTTTCTGAGGCGGAAATTTCATGAGTGAAGATAGAGCAACTTGGAAGGCACTGGGTGCCGAACCGATAAACGCTAAAAATCCCAGCGGCAAAGATAGCCGCTACGAGCCTGAGTTCGAGCGTCTGCAGGATGAAATGCAAAAGCTGGAAAGCCTTTCCGGGGAGCCGATCGACTGGAAACAGGTCGTTGTTTTAAGCAGAGAAATTCTCGAGAAAAAATCCAAGGATCTGCTGGTCGGAAGCTACCTGGTACTGGGATTGCTGGAAACTGAGGGACACAAAGGACTCTTGAACGGCCTCACCTGTCTCGAGGGGATGATTAGGAGTCACTGGGAATCCCTGTTTCCGGCGGTAAAACGGATGCGTGCCAGAATCAATGCACTGAATTGGCTCTCTGAAAAAGCGGGCTCCATAATTTCGCGCAGTGCACCGGGACAGGATAACGGGAATATACTCGGCGCTTGCGAGGAGCAGGTAAAGGCTCTCGAAGCTCTGATGAACGACAAGATCACTTCGGAAGAGCCTGTATTTGGAGAACTTTATCGTCCAATCCAGGAACAGCTGAATAGAATTCAGGTCGCAAGTGTAGATACTACCATGCCCGCGACGGATTCCGGGGGCAAACTTCCGGCCGAGCCGATGTCTACCACCGCAATCCCGGCAACCGATCCCGCAACGAAGATCGAAACCCCGGAAGATGCCAAACGGGCTCTTAAGAACACATTCGGCTCATTAAAAAAGATTGCAGCCATCACACGAAGCCAGGATCTGAGCCATCCTCTCCCCTACAGATTAATCCGATTTCTCACCTGGTGTGAAACTGAAGCTCCACCCCCTGCAGAAAGTGGAAAATCCCGCGTTCCGCCGCCCCCAAACCAGCTCCGGGATCGTTTCATTACACTCGCCGAACAATCCGCATGGAAGGAACTGGTGATCCAGGTCGAAGCGAAAGTGTCGGAATTTCCTTTCTGGCTCGATTTGCACCGAATCTGCGATACCGCCCTAGCGGAACTGGGGCCGGATTATGTCAATGCCCGCAACGCAATAAAATCGGAAGTCGTAACACTGCTCAACAGGCTGCCCGATCTGATTGAAATCGAGTTTTCGGATGGAACTCCTTTTGCGGACCGTTCAACCCGGGACTGGATCTCTACACAAATCTTACCTGAAACGGTTACCGAACCTGTGGAAGCAATCCCTTCCGATAATGAACCCGACTTCCTGGCTGAGGTTCAATCGAAAAGCCGCCAATTGTTGAAAGAAGGGGATCAAAAATCTGCATTGAACCTGGTTCAGGAATTTATCCGTTCGGCTTCGACAGGACATCAGAGGTTTTTATCTCGATTGGAATTGGCAAATCTTTGTATAGAAACCGGTAATAATAAAGCCGCTCTTGCCCATCTCGGAATGCTCGATGATCAAATCACCCAGTATTCGCTTGATGTTTGGGAACCCCAACTTGCTTTACAGGCGTTACAAATCTACTACCGTACATTAATTAAAACTTTGCGAAAGACAAAACATCCGGAGCCGGAATTGTCACGGCTTGCGGATTCGGTATTCAGCCGTTTATGCAGGCTGGATGTACTGGCGGGTTTGAATGCGATAAAATAAAAGGGAAATTCTTTAACCAGCCAGCTTTAGATGAATTTACCAGCCCTGTCACTGTCAGAAAGACAGGCGCCGACCATAGGAGAAGACCATGGCAAAGGAATCATCAGTAGCTCCGAAAGAGCGAGTCAATATTGTTTACAAACCCGCTACCGGCGATGCAAAAGAGGAAAAAGAGCTGCCTTTAAAGTTGCTTATGCTAGGAGACTACACCCTGCGGGAAGAGGATACGCTGCTGGAAGACCGGAAACCGATCAGCGTCGACAAGGACAATTTTGACGATGTAATGCAGAGCCAGGGATTGAATCTGACTCTGGATGTTCCCAACAGGCTGGCCCCACAGGAAGAAGGTGAAGAAGAACAGAAGCTGACAGCCAAACTCGAATTTGAAACGATGAAAGATTTTGATCCTGCAGCCATTGCCCAAAAGATTCCTGAACTGAATCAACTCTTGGAGTTGAGAGCGGCCTTGACGGCATTGAAAGGCCCTCTGGGAAACCTCCCGGCATTCCGAAAAAAAATTGAGAGTATCATCTCCGACACTGAAGCCCGGGAAAAGCTGCTCCGGGAAATAGGATCAAAGAAGGAGCAGGAATAATGTCCATCACACCTAAAAGTAAATACCAAACTCCCAGACCAGTCAAGGAGGGAACATAATGGCCGAAGAAAGGGATAAAGCCTCTACGCAGAAAGACAGGACAGAAGAAACGGAATCCTCTCTTCTGGACACTATTCTTGAAGCAACCAAAATAAAGCCTTCCGATGAAGGCTACGGAACTACCAGGCAGGGAGTTGAAGCGTTGCTTGGCGAATTGTTGACCCCCAAACGTGAAGGCGTGAAAGTCCAGACGGGAGTCGTCAACGAGATGATCGCCGAAATCGACCGCAAGCTGAGCAGCCAGATGGATGCGATACTCCACCATCCAACATTTCAAAAGCTGGAATCCGCCTGGTCCAGCCTGAAATTTGTCGTCGACAGAACCAATTTTCGGGAAAACATCAAGATCGAACTTCTCAACTGCTCAAAGGACGATCTGTTGCAGGATTTCGAAGACTCTCCGGAAATAATGAAATCGGGCCTCTACAAGCACGTGTACACTTCCGAGTATGGCCAGTTCGGCGGTGAACCGTATGCTGCGCTCATTGCAAATTACGATTTCGATCCGGGCCCCCAGGATGTTAAGCTTCTCCAGTATGCAGCCAGCGTCGGTACGATGTCGCATGCGCCCTTCATCGCCGCGGCCTCGCCCAAATTTTTCGGCGATGATTCCTACCTTCGGCTTCCGAACCTGAAAGACATTAAGTCGATCCTGGAAGGCCCCCAGTATGCGAAGTGGAAATCTTTTCGAGAATCCGAGGACGCCCGTGGCGTAGGACTGACCCTGCCGCGCTTTCTGCTCCGCCTCCCGTACGGCGAAGAGACCAATCCGGTCAAAACCTTCAACTACAACGAAACCCTGGGAGACCATGACAACTACCTGTGGGGAAACACCGCATTCGCATTTGCCACACGACTGACGGACAGTTTCGCCAAGTACCGCTGGTGCCCCAACATCATCGGGCCCGCAAGTGGGGGGACGGTGGATGACCTGCCTGTGCACACGTTCGAGTCGATGGGTGCGATGGAATCAAAGATCCCTACAGAGGTTCTTATCTCCGAGCGTCGTGAGTTCGAGCTGGCAGAGGAGGGCTTTATTGCTCTAGCCATGCGAAAAGGAAGCGACAACGCGTGCTTCTTTTCGGCCAATTCATGCCAGAATCCGAAATATTTCGGGCAGTCCAAGGAGGGGAAGGAGGCTGAAACCAACTACAAATTGGGCACCCAGTTGCCCTACATGTTCATTATGAATCGCCTGGCCCACTACGTGAAGGTCCTGCAGCGTGAGCAGATCGGGAGCTGGAAGGAGCGCAGCGATCTGGAGAGGGAGTTGAATCAATGGATTCGCCAGTACGTAGCCGACCAGGATGTTGTCGAACCCGGGGTGCGGGGAAGAAGACCTCTGCGAAAGGCGGAAATTAACGTCAGCGACGTCGAGGGGGATCCGGGCTGGTACCGGGTGGATCTGAAAGTCCGCCCCCACTTCAAATATATGGGAGCCTTTTTCTCCCTTTCACTCGTCGGAAAGCTGGACAAGGAGTAAATGCCTTAAAACTTAAAAGGAGAAAAAACATGCCACTACCAGCACACCTCACTCTTGAGGGAGCGAATCAGGGGAAGATTGAAGGTTCCTGCGATATGGAAGGAAGGGAGGGTACCATCCTGGTGCAGGCTTTGAACCACGAGGTATCCATCCCCCGTGATCCTCAAAGCGGGCTGGCAACCGGGAAGAGAGTTCACCATCCCCTGACCATCCTGAAAGCCCTCGACAGATCAACTCCGCTTCTCTACCAGGCTCTGACCAGCGGCGAGCACATGAAATCAGTGGAGATAAAATGGTATCGAATCGACAATCAGGGGACGGAGGAACACTATTTCACAACCCGCCTTGAGGATGCCATCATAGTGTCAGTCCGGCCGGTCATAGGAAATTGTCTCGAAAAGGAAGCCGAGAACCTGCCTCACCTAGAGGAAGTGTCATTCACATACAGGAAAGCGATCTGGCGCTGGGAACCTGACGGGATCGAAAGCGAAGATGACTGGCGGGCCCCAAAATAAATAAATTGAAAAGTCATGAGATGCAATACAACACTGTTTGAGAGATTGGCCGATCCTGAGAGGGTTGCACGACGAACGATCCGCAAGGATACACAAGAACTTGCCGATTCCGTTATGCATCATCTTCAGAAACTTCTAAACACGCGCCAGGGCCATGTGCCGATCCGACCGGACTACGGAATGCCGGATTTTACAGATTGTGCCGAATCCCTGCCGGCAACCATGGATAAAGTGCGTCGGGCCATCAAGGATTGCATCGAGTCCTTCGAGCCTCGGCTCCGCCAGGTTAGAATCACGCACCTGCCGTCCGAAGATACGCTCCTTCTTCATTTCGGGATAAGCGGCCAGCTCGCGACTGGCAGACAAAAGATTTCTACCTTTTTCAGTACTAGGGTCGCCCCGACAGGAAGTGCCGAAGTCGACTCCAGGGCAGAGGTAAACGAATCGTAAGAGAGCGTCCATAAGAAACCTGGAACGAGAAATATGGCTTCCCGCCGTGTGTGATTAAATTATTGGCGCGCTGTACACCGGGTTGTGCTGCATAACCGCGATAGAATGGTTTTCGATTTTGATTGAGACACATTCACCCCGGAGGCCTATTTGAGCTTCAACAAGTATTATCAGGACGAGATTTCCTTCCTACGGGAGATGGGGATGGAATTTGCCCAAGCCCATCCCGAGGCAGCGCATATGTTGTCGGAAGGGGAAAACGATCCGGATGTCGAGAGGCTTCTGGAGGGTTTCGCATTTCTGACCGGGCGGATCCGACAGAAACTGGACGACGAGTACCCGGAATTGATCCACTCGCTGATGAACCTGCTTTTTCCCCACTACCTGCGTCCGATACCCCCGTTCTCAATTGTTGAATTCGCTCCGATCCAGGGAACACTGCGGCAATCGAACCGCATATCGAAAGGAACGGAGATCGCCTCCGTTCCCGTGGATGGAACCTCCTGCCGATTCAGGACATGCTTTGATGTCGATCTCCATCCCCTTCAGATTGAATCGGTACTTTTGCAGACTCCGATCGGCGGCCAGACTGAACTTAAAATCAGCCTGGCTCTGGAACCCGGTTTTTCGCTCGCCAATTCGGATATCGAGCAACTGCGTTTTTTCCTTGCGGGTGAAAGCGGGAAAATCCTCTATTACCAGTTGTGCCGCCAGGTCGATAAAATCCGATTACGGTCTCTCGTCTCCGGCAAATCCTCAAATGACCTTTTTATTGATTCCAGTTCGATTCGCCCCGCGGGATTCTGTCGCGAAGAATCGCTTCTCCCTTATCCCCGAACCTCCTTCGACGGATACCGGCTGCTGCAGGAATATTTTTCATTTCCCGAAAAATTCCTGTTTGTCGATCTGGTCAATCTGGAATCCATCCGGAGCCAGATCGCCTCAGATCGATTGGAAATTGGAATCATATTCTCGGGAGGCCTGGATAGTGCCGTAAAAGTATCCATGGACAATGTCCGTCTCTTCTGCACGCCTGTCGTAAACCTTATGCAGACCGAATCCGATCCGATTCTGATAAACCACGAGAGAACAGAATATCGCATTCGACCTGTGGGTAAAAATTTCAGGCACTTCGATATCTACTCCGTCGACAGTGCGGGTGGATGGATCCAGGGAACGAGCGAAAAAAGGGAGTACTCTCCCTTTCACTCCTTCCGGAGCGGGCACAAAAAGTCCGGCCGGGACGACATCTTCTATGACACCAAGGTCCGCAACGCCGTGGCCAGCGAAGGAATGGATATCTATGTCTCCTTCGTGAACAAAGAGCAGACAACGACCCTCCCTCCTACCGAAACCGTGACGTTCAACCTGACCTGTACAAACAGGATTCTTGCCGAGAAGCTTAGGATCGGAGACATACGGCTGGCCACTGACACTTCTCCGGCTTTCGCCAAGTTCCGGAATATCACCCGAGTCACTCGCGGAATCCGGCCGCCGATTGAGGGAGATCTTTCCTGGCGCCTGCTTTCGCACCTGGCCCTGAATGCAACATCCCTGTCTAGCGTCCCGGCTTTCAAAGGCGTCCTCGAACTCTACAATTTCCACTCACTTGAAAACCAGCAGTCCGCGAGGGCAAACCAGCTTCACCTGGAGGGCATCGTCGACATCAAGAGCATCCCGGAGGATCTTCTATTCAGGGGAGTTCCCATCCGGGGGATGACGACCAGGCTGGGGCTGAAAGAGAGCCATTTCGAAGGGGACGGGGACATGTTCCTCTTTGCATCGATTCTCAATGAATTTCTGGCTCTTTACGTCTCACTGAACTCATTCAGCCGGCTGATCGTTACCGGTGTCGAGAAAGGAGAAACCTTCGAGTGGCCGATGCGGATCGGACAACGGATCGTACTATAGCGGAAGTGCTGGTCCCGAGAGCCAAACATTTCTCGTTTTTCCAGCTCGTACGGCTGCTGGAAAAGTGTGTCCGGAATTCCGCTCGCGTGGGATTCCGGGGACCGGCTTCCGGCGAAATCCTGCGATTTCGCCCGGACATATCCCTGGGATTTCCAGCCTCCGACATATCAGAGTTGGAGCACATCTCCGCACCGGGGACAGAAAGAGAGCGTTACAGGATAACCACTACTTTTCTTGGACTTTACGGTTCATCATCCCCGCTGCCGTCATTTTATTCGGAAGAAATACTCTGGAACGACGAAGACCAGAATCGTATTCGGGATTTCCTGGACCTGTTTCATCATCGCCTTCTGTCTCTTTTCTACCGCTGCTGGTCCAAGTACCGTTACAGTATCCAGTTCGAGTATGGCGAAGAGGACCCTCTGACACCAAGCCTGTTTTCACTGATCGGCCTCGACTCTCATCTCTCATATCGGGAGACCGGGCTGCCTGAACCGCTGCGCCTGCTCCAGTTCGCGGGCTTAATCAGTCAACAGCCTCATTCCGCTTCGGCGCTGGAGTCCATCCTGAGCGAATATTTCGAAGGTCTTCCCGTTGAGGTTGAACAATGCACTACCAGCTGGGTGAAGATAAAACAGGAGCAACTGGCGTCGCTGGGAAGGAGGAACTGCCGGCTGAATTTGGACTGCACTATAGGACGTAGGGTTTACGCGCGCACAAACAGTTTCCGGATTCGGATCGGACCCATTCATTACCAGAAATTCCTGGATTTCCTGCCTGATCGACAGAATCATCGGGTTCTGAGTTCATTGATCCATTTCCTTGTCACTGACCGTCTCGAATTCGACATCGCCTTCGAGGTGCTCCAGCCGCCGGGGCTGCAACTATGGTCGAAGGATACGGAGAATTCAAAGGCCAGGCTGGGCTGGACCAGTTGGCTTTCATCCAAGCCTTCAGGGAAGGGCCGGAAAGAAACGGTTGTCTTTAACCGGGTTTCCGCCAGAGAGGCCGGTGCATAGTTAGGAGGTCAATCATGATTGGCGTTGACGCAAAGATGCTGCTGGGGCGTTTGAACCGCTTCTGCAAGCGCGCCCTGGAAGCAGCTGCGGGACAATGCGTTTCGCGCGCCCATTATGAAGTCAGCACCGAACACTTTCTGCTGCAGCTGCTGGATGACCCGAAGGCGGACATCTGCATAGCTCTCGGCTACTTCGAAGTAAACCCATCGCGAGTACAGAGACATTTACAGAGAACGCTGGAGGGATTCCGATCGGGGAATCCTGGCAAACCGGTTTTCTCTCCCCAGATTCTGGAATGGCTGCAGGATTCCTGGCTGATCGGATCGGTGGATCTCGGTTTGTCCGAAATACGATCCGGAGCTCTCCTGGTCGCGCTGGCAGGCAACCTGACCCGCTACTCCGGAAACGACAACCTGGACCTGTTCGAGGAAATCCGGACCGACGAGTTGAAACGAAAATTCTTTGAGATAACCTCCGGCTCATTGGAAGAAACGAAGGCTTCCCCAATGGAACCCGGCGCCGCCAAGCATTCAGAAGCGGAACAGGATTCGGCTCTGGCCCGATTCACACTCGATTTCACGGCCCGTGCACGCGCCGGCGAGATCGATCCGGTTTTTGGAAGGGACCGGGAAATCCGGCAGATGATTGACATCCTGGCACGACGGCGGAAGAACAACCCGATTGTCGTTGGAGAAGCGGGAGTCGGGAAAACGGCTGTCGTTGAAGGATTGGCGCTGCGGATTGTTCAGGACGACGTGCCGGAAATACTCAAAGATGTCCGCCTGCTCAGCCTGGACCTTGGACTGCTCCAGGCCGGAGCCGGGGTGAGGGGAGAATTCGAAAACCGCCTCAAGGCCGTTATCAGTGAGGTCAAAGCGTCCTCCAGCCCTATTATTCTATTCATCGACGAAGCCCATACACTGATCGGCGCCGGGGGTACCGCAGGAGGGGGAGATGCGGCCAACCTTTTGAAACCGGCATTGGCCCGGGGAGAACTTCGTACCGTGGCAGCGACAACATGGTCGGAATACAAAAAGTATTTCGAGAAAGATGCCGCTCTGGCCCGTCGTTTTCAACCTGTTGCCCTGGAAGAACCGTCGGAAGAAGACGCGACGGTCATTCTCCGAGGATTGCGTGAAAAATACGAGGAATCCCACCAGGTACATATCCTGGACGACGCGATTGTCGCCGCCGCCCGGCTTTCCAGCCGTTATATCTCAGGACGGCAGTTGCCGGACAAGGCTGTCGATCTGCTTGACACCGCTGCGGCGCGGGTCAAGATCGGGCTCAGCAGCCGACCCGATGTACTGGAAGACAGGCTCGTGCGCGTCCGGATCCTGGAACGGGAGCTGGGTGCGCTTGACAGAGACGCCCAGGCCGGCGTTAAGGTCGACAAGGATAGACTGCGGCAGCTCAAACAGGAAATAGCGGCCGAAAATAAGGTTTTCGGGCAGCTGGAAGGGCGTTGGAAAAAGGAAAACGAAGCGGCTTCACGGCTCATTGAGCTTCGGAATCAAGCCCAGGAGGCAAAATCCCGAGCCGAATCCGAGAAGTTCAAAAAACAACTCCAGCTGGCTGAAAAACAGCTTAAAGCCGCGCAGAACGGCGAACCGCTTATCAGTCTGGAGGTCAATCCCGACGTCATCGCCAAAGTAGTCGCCGACTGGACCGGCATCCCGGTCGGCAACATGGTTAAGGACGAGGCGAACCTGATTCTCAAGTTGGATCAGCTGCTCGGGGAGCGTATCAAGGGACAGGACCGCGCCCTCGAAATGCTCGCAAGGGGGATCCGCGCTTCCAAGGCGGGGATTTCCAATCCCAACACTCCAATCGGGGTGTTCCTCTTTGTAGGACCGAGCGGCGTCGGCAAGACGGAAACGGCACTGGCAGTCGCCGAGACGCTCTTCGGTGGAGAGCGGTTCATGACCACAATTAATATGTCCGAGTTCCAGGAAAAGCACACGGTTTCGCGTCTGATCGGATCCCCTCCCGGTTACGTCGGATTCGGAGAAGGAGGAGTACTGACAGAAGCCGTGCGGCAGCGCCCTTACTCCGTGGTTCTGTTGGACGAAGCCGAGAAGGCCGATCCTGAAGTCATGAACCTTTTTTACCAGACCTTTGACAAGGGAATGCTCTCCGACGGTGAAGGCCGGGTGATCGACTTCAAAAACACCGTCATTATTATGACCAGCAACCTGGCTTCCGATCTGATCACGTCGATTCCAGTGGATCAACCTCGACCTGCGGTCGAGGATCTGACTGCGGCAATCCGGCCGGTTTTGAGTAAACATTTCAAACCGGCGCTGTTGGCAAGAATGACAATCGTGCCGTTCTACGCCATTGACCAGGAATCAATGAAAAGCATTGTCCAATTAAAGCTGGAGCATCTTGGCCGTCGGCTGCTGGACTACCATAAAATCATCATGACATACCCGGACAGTGTCGTTGAGCAGATTGCCCGGCGCTGTACCGAAGTCGAAACCGGCGCCCGCAATATCGACCATATAATGCAGGGCAATCTGCTTCCCAGAATTTCGAGTGAAATTCTTCAAAAGATGGCGGAGGGAAAACTACCGGAAAAGTTGGAAATTCAATTCGACGGCGACGGTAATTTTGAACTTCGGTTCTCATAAAACGTATATCGGAGGCCGGGAAATCCTTCCAACGGAATTCCGTACTTCGATATAGACACAACTTAGGCAAACCGATATGCGTTCGATGGGGACCGGCTGGATGCCGGATCTAAAGGGGATCCGTTCTGGAGGTTGACAATGATCTTCAAGGAAAGAAAAAATTTCACTTTTATTTCGAAGGCCATGCCTGAAGATACATTTTCGGTTGTGAAATTCAGCGGAACCGAGGCGATATCCAGGCCCTACGAGTTTGACATCTTATTGGCTTCCGAAGATCCTGAAATCGATCTGAAGACCGTACTTCAGAACCCCGCGACACTGACTATCACTGATGGAAACGAAGACCTGCCTTTCCATGGCGTACTGGCGGAGTTCGAACAGCTTCACGAGGTAAAACAGCATGTTTTTTACCGTGCGGTCCTGGTGCCGAAGCTTTGGAACGCAGGTCTGTATCGCGAAAACCAGATTTTCCTGGACAAGACGGTTCCGCAGATCATCGAAGAAATTCTGAAACAGGCCGGGATGGCTGGCCTGGACTACGAGTTGAATCTCACGCGGGGCTATCCGAGCTGGGAATACGTCTGCCAGTACCAGGAAACCGACCTTGATTTTATTTCCCGCTGGATGGAACGGGAAGGAATTTACTATTTTTTCGAACAGACCGAGCAGGGCGCGAAAATGATCATTGCCGACAATTTATCCATCCACAAGGATATCCGGGGGGATACATACATACCCTACTCGCCGCCGTCCGGTCTGATCGCTTCGGAAAAGGAAATCGTCCAGGAGTTCGTCTGCCGCCAGAAGATGCTTCCTGCAAAGGTGATCCTGAAGGACCATAATTATCGCAAACCAGGCCTTGAGGTGAAGTCGGAAGCCGCAGTTGATTCCAACGGACGCGGAGAGGTCTATGTCTACGGAGAACACTTCAAAAATCCGGGTGAAGGAAACGTCCTTGCTAAAATCAGGGCGGAGGAACTTCTCTGCAGGGAAAGAGAGTTCCATGGCGAAGCAACAGCTCCCGCCTTTTCCTCCGGCTTCCTATTCGAGCTGACGGGCCATTATCGAAGCGAATACAACCGGAAATACCTCATTGTCGAAGTCAGGCATGAAGGCAGCCGGGCCGAGGACCTCCTTGCCGGTCTTGGGCAGAAACAGGCGGAGCGGGGAGAAGCGCCCGGGTACACCAACCATTTCTTCTGCATCCCCTCCGACGTGCAGTTCCGCCCGGAGCACAAAACGCCGAAATCGAAATTCTACGGAACCATGAACGCAATTGTGGATGCGGCCGGTGATGGCCAGTTCGCGGAGCTGGACGACCAGGGACGCTACAAGGTGATCCTGCCCTTCGACCTGAGCGGCAGAAAGGATGCGAAGGCTTCCCGTTTCATCCGCATGGCCCAACCATATTCGGGGCCCGAATACGGCATGCACTTTCCTCTGCACAAAGGCGCTGAGGTACTTTTGTCCTTTATCGATGGGGATCCGGACCGGCCGGTTATCTCAGGCACCGTACCCAATCCAGCAAACACAAGTCCGGTTACGACCAATAATCAGGCTCGCAGCATTATTAGAGATAATGCCGGCAATGAAGCTATCTTCGATACGGAACCGGGCAAGGAGCATATCTGGCTCTACAGCCCGCATCACAACTCTTCGATCAGCATCGGTAAAAGCGTAAATCTGTTCACCGATTCCAACCTCGACAGCGTTGCTGCCGGCGTATGCAACGAGTGGGTCGGGGGATTCAAAACCGAGACGGTGCTCGGATCTAAAAGCGAGTTTTTAGCAGGTGCCGGAACCGACATCAGGGGATTTAGCAATTTTGAGGCGTCTTTGGGGTGGACAACATCTATAAATTACAATCGTAAAGTGGAATTCAACGGATGCGACGATGTCAACCTGAACAACGATGACTATTACAATGAGATAGGTGATTGCGGATTAATTGATGCAATGAACCGGTTACAATTGGAATCAGGAGATAAACAGACAAATAGTCGCAACTCTCGGATTAAAATGGACAAAGAAGCAATCGCGATAGAAAAATTCATGGATGTCCCACGCCCACCTACATGGCGAAAAACAACAGCGTTGGTAGCTCTCGGCCTTGCGACTACTGCTGCTGTATCGGCGAGCGCTGCCCAGGCAATCATGGTGCCCATACTGGCAAAGAAGGATGAAGTGGGGAAAAAAGAAGTAACCGGTAATGTGATAAACACTTTCACTGTTGGCGGCATTCAACTTTTTTCGAATATTTTGGCTGTTGCCGCAAACCTCATATTAAAGAAACAGGATGTCAACAAAATCGCGAGAGAGACTGACAATAAAGTCATTCAAGCCCGTATTGTGCTGGAAAAAAAAGGGTCAGTAAGAATCTTTGGTAAAAGCAAAATCGATATGGAAACACTCTCTGGAGATATGACCCTCTTTTCCCGCAAGGATATGAATCTAAAAGCCCCAAAAGGTTCCGTCAAAGCTCAAGGCACCATTAAGCATAAGAATCTTACTGTTATTGCTTAGCTTTCCACACATCAGTTATGAGAATTATAAACGCTACTTCCTTTACTTTCGCATCCATTTCAGGGCGTTTGGGATTTCCCGGGCGTTCACTAACCCTGATTGTCAAGGGAACGTTCGACTTGTCGTACAGTATCCAGGCGAGAGAGGCCGAAGAACAGTTATTCCCTACCGGAGACGAGTATTACACAGATGACGTGGAACGCAAGGGAGGCCTTTTCTACGAATCGGATTTCGCT
>Ga0209536_100001700_pt1 | contig 36045 bp, 31 predicted proteins | sample DeeMarSeWOR28_12_FD_187461 | JGI IMG/M metagenome (GOLD analysis project Ga0209536, IMG submission 187461) | Marine sediment microbial communities from White Oak River estuary, North Carolina - WOR-2-8_12 (SPAdes) (version 2) | ecosystem: Environmental > Aquatic > Marine > Intertidal zone >...
CGGCGGCGGCGGCGACGAGGAGGGCGGTGCCCCGGTCAACACGGACCTGCCGCTGCCGCTAACCAGCGGCAATGCGGTCGGGGTGGCCGGGTTGACCCTGGAGGCTGCAGAGGGGGCCGTAACGGCGGCGTCGCTCGGCACCGGAGGACTCTTATCGGCGGACTCGCCGGATGGCGGCAATTTCGACGTCAATATCCTGCGGATCAGCCAGGACGTGCTCGACCGCTTCCTGGAGGTGGCCCAGCCAACCACTCTCCCCTTGATAGGAAGAGTGGTAGCGTGGCCCCCCACCAATCCGGCGGTTTTGTCGTGCACGAGCGGTACAAGTGTATCGATAACTTACACCGACGTAGACGGAGACCTGGAGGTAGACGCAGGCGACTCCGCTGTACTGAATTACAACAACTGCGGCGAAATGGGGTTGACATTAAACGGCGAAGTAACCGTGGGCGTGCTGGAGCTGAACGGGGATCCTCCCTCGACGCTACCGTGGATGGTCAAATTCCGCCTGAATTTTAACAGCCTTACTGCAAACGACGGCACCAGCACCATCGGTGTGTCCGGCACCCTGGATGCAACGGTGGATGCCCTTGCAACTGGCACGGTCGTTACCACCATCACAACAGAGGTCAGCACAGGAGGAGGCGGCACGGCCAGCAGGTTGCTCCATTTCGAGGAAGGATACGATTTCATTCAGCTCACCCTTTTCACGCTCGTCTTCGAGGAAACAACTCCCGGCGGCGCCTTTGCATTGTCGGCGCAGGGGACGCTGGAAAGCTCGCTGATCGGCGGTACGGTGACATTCCTGACCACGGTACCGATTACCGGCACCGACTTTGACAACAATGATCCATCGGCCGGACAGCTGCGGATCACCGGGGCAGCAAATGCGACCATCCTGCTTGTCGCCACTCCTCCGAATTCCGTGGAACTGCAGGTGGATCTCGACGGCGACGGTAACGGCGACGTTACCATTCCAACCACCTGGGCTGAACTGCAAGCTGCAGCCGATATACTCTGAACCAATCCAGCAAGGTTAAAGAAACGCGGAAGGTTCACCGCCTAACAAAATCAAAGAGCCGGCGAACGACTGCCGGCTCTGCCCTTTTCTCTTCTTTGCGATGGAATAGAATCAGGCAATTCGATTGTGGTGATTAAACCCGTATTCCACGCAACAAGATCAAATGGATTCCAGCACCTCCTCCTGCCATTTTTCCAGCACTCCCAGCTCGGCCGCCAAATCCAGCACCGTGTATCGATCGCGGATCCAGCGCGCGTTGCGGTACGCGAATGCAAGCTCTTCTTCCGAGATCCCTATATCGGCAGCGCGGAAAACAGCCCCGGCCGCTTCCAGGTGAGAGCGTGAGGTGTCTGCCGGGATCACCACCGGTGTCACCGCCCGGCGGATATCTTCCCAGCGTTCGAGGATGAGCTGTCTTCGCTGCTGCAGTGCGGGCCCGCCGAGATACTTCTGACGGGCATAAGGAAGAATGGATTTGGCGATATCTCTGAAGGTGTTTCGCATCCGCTCTTCGAATGCTTCGGGTGTTTCCACCACTGCTTTCGGTTGAATAAGACCTTGCACATCATCCTTATCGAGAGCCAGCAATTTTTCATACAGCCGCAGGGAAATCAAGGTCGTTACCCCGGTTTGTTCTCCGTGCAGTGCCGGTGTGCGCCCGCTCCAATGAGCTGTCATGTCCCACAGGTGGCTGATGAGGTGTTCGCCGCCGGAGGCCGGTGCGCTGGAGCCGGCAATCACCATGGCAATTCCCGAGCGCATCAGTGCTTCGGCCAGGATGGTCAGACCCTCCGACTGGTTTTTCCGGATGGCATCGGCATTGTCGATGCAGCGGTTGACCGCCTCTTCGGCCACGGCTGCCGAAAATTCGCAGTAGTATTCACCGTGAAGCGTGTGGGCGGCCACCCAGTCGGCCGTGGAGGCGTTTTTGGAAAGCAGGTCCCCGAATCCGGCCCCGGTCATTTTCGCCGGGGCGGTGGCCAGCACCTGCGGGTCGGCGATGATGGCCACCGGTGGGTTGCAGGGATCGGTAATTTTGACACCCTCGACGGTGAGCGCGGATATCGCCGAAGGGTAGCCGTTCATGCTCGCTGCGGTCGCCACCGTGATCAGCGGACGACCGGCTTCGGTGGCCGCGGATTTGCCGATATCGTTGATCGTTCCGGAGCCGATGGCCAGCAACCCGGCGGCATCGCGGTCCTTGATGACCGCAACGAGTTCTTCCACCGCTTTACGGTCGGCATGGGCCGGTTGCGCGTGGCGATCGACACGGTGAATTTCGACCTTCCTGCCGCCATCGCCAAGCATGTCGGCCGCTTTTTGACCGGCAACCGCCAAGGTGTTGTCATCCACGGCACACACCACGGATCCGGCGGTGACGTGGCGGTTGATCACCTGCGGCAGGTTATCCAGTGATCCCGGCTGCAGATGGACTTCCCGGGTGGAAATCCGGTGAACTTTGCCGCACCTGCAGTCGGTGATCTCGCAGCCCAGCAGTTTTTCGAGCTTCATGGCACCCTTCTTTGATTGTAACCGAAAAGCGCTGCCGTAATGACCTGAGGCAACGACAAAACCATTCAGCGGTTGCAGACAGGAAAGACGGACAATACGCTGTGACTTCGGTTTAAAACAGGATCATACACTTCTGGGGATTTAACAGCAGGTAGATTTCCTCGCCTTCTTCCTGGGGCAGTTGATGTGAGACCTGCACCCGAATCATCGTGCCATCCACATTGACAAAAAAGTAGAGAAAATTCCCGAGGTAGGCCTTGTGCGCAATGGTTCCCTTGAGAAGGTTTTCCGGGTTTTCCGGCGGCTGTGAGAATACTTCCACATCCTCGGGGCGTATCGAAGCGTTTACCTTCGCACCCGAAACGGTTGCCGTTAAATCGGACGTATGGCAGTGCAGTTCTTCGTTGAACTCGGTTCGCATCACGGCCGTGTGTGTGTCGGCCGCCACGCGGATGATTTCGCCGGGAATGAAGTTGGTGGTGCCGATGAAATCGGCCACGAATTTGTTGGCCGGTTTTTCGTAGATGTTCTCCGGCGTTCCGATCTGCACCACGTTGCCCGAATCCATAACGGCGATGCGATCGGAGATCACCATCGCCTCGGCCTGGTCATGGGTGACATATACCGAAGTGATTCCCATCCGTCGCACCAGGCTTTTGATCTCAAATCGCAATTCTTCCCTGAGCTTGGCATCCAGGTTGCTCAGCGGCTCGTCGAGCAGCAGCACTTTCGGGTTTGTCACCAGTGCCCGCGCCAGCGCCACCCGCTGCTGCTGTCCGCCGCTGAGCTGGGCCGGGTATCGGTCTTCCAACCCCTCCAAACCGACCAGCTCCAGCACTTTTTGCGCCTTTTCCCGTATGCTCTGCCGGGGCACCTTCTGCAGTTTCAAGCCGTAAACGATGTTGTTGAAAACCTTCATGTGCGGCCACACGGCATAGTTTTGAAACACCATGCCGATTCCTCTTTTCGACGGCGGCACAAACCCTTGAGAGAGCATCGGCTTGCCGTCTATGACGATATCGCCCTCATCGGGCTTTTCCAGTCCCGCAATACATCGCAAGGTCGTGGTTTTGCCGCACCCGCTGGGTCCGAGCAGCGTCAGCATCTCCCCCTGGTTGACCTCGAACTCGATACGATTAATCGCCACCACGTCCTTGAAGCGCTTGAACAGGCTTTGGATCTCGATAAATGCCATTGAACTTGTCTCCTTACCGGCACAGCCACAGGTTCACGGTTGCCTTCGCCTGCGATGCTGCACCATTGCAGCCGAAACTTTGTGCGCTGAATTCTCTGCCCCACTGCAGATTAGTTTTCACCGGCACCCCAGGCGGCTTTGAGGACGCCTCCCCCGATTCTCGATATGATCAACAAAAGAATAAAGGTGATCACGATCATCAGAAACGCCATGGCCGCAGCGATGCCGAATTCCATGCCCCGGTGCCAGTTCAAATAGATGCCGATGGGCAGCGTCTCCCATCCTCCCTTGTAGAGAAAAACCGCCGTGGAAATCTCCTGGAACGCCATGATGAAAAACATCACGACGCCGACCAGCACCCCCTTGAGCAGCAGCGGCAACGATATGTTGAAAAACGTGCGGACCTTCCCGGCGCCCGACACCTCCGAGGCTTCCTCCAGCGAAGGATCCAACTGCAGATAGGAAGAATGCGCCATCCGCAGAAAATACGGCAGCCGCCGCGCAAAAAGGGCTATGGGCATGATGATCCAATACTGGGCCAGGGGGATGCCTTTCCAAAATGCCAGCAGGTAGCTTACACCGATGGCTATACCGGGAAACGCCAGCATCAGGGTGATCACGAAGTCGAGCGCATCCCGACCCGGAACGCGGGTGCGAACGATGAGATAGGCGACCGGAAGCCCGAATGCGATCCCGAAAACCAGCGCGATTCCGCTGTAGAGGAAGGAGTTTTTGATCAGGCCCGGGCTTTCCAGAAGAATCAGCCGGAAATTTTCCAGCGTCCAATACGTGGGAAACGGCTCGAAGACCCATCTTCGGGAAAACGCGGCCAGCCCCAGCACGATCGGAATGAGCAGCACGAGAATGGCGATAAAGATCATGTAAACGTATGCGCCCGATTTCACCCATGCGCTGGGCTCGATCACCCTGCCCTCGGATGTCGTTCCTTTCGACAAACCGGTATACTTTTTCTTCTCGACCCACCACCTGGCCAGCAGAAACAGGGAGATGCAGACGACCGATGAAACCACCACCGCCACGATGCCCATGTACTTTCGATGCACATCGGTGAAGTGATAGGAAATGTTGATGTAGGAAACAGACGGGAGAAAGTCCACCTGTCCCAAAATCAACGGCGTGAGCCAGTCGGTAAAGGGCCACAGGAACACGAGAACGGCGCCCGCCAGGTAACTCGGGGTGCACAGCGGCAGGGTAATGGTGAAAAATCTCCGAAAACCGCTGGCCCCCTCGACTTCGGCGGCTTCTTCAAAGGAGGGGTCGATGTTGGTGAAGCCTGCCGAAAGCCCTAACACGATAAACGGGAGCATGTGCAGCGCCTGAATGAATACCAGCCCGTGCAGCCCGTAGATGAAGTTGATGGGCTGCTCGGTCAACCCGATATCCATCAACAGCAGATTTACGGTACCATACTTTCCGAAGAAGATGATGAATGCAAATACTCCGGCAAAGGCCGGCAGAACGATCGGCAGCAGGATCAGGGCCGTAAATATCGTCTTTCCCAGGTGCCGGTAGCGCGCCAGAATGTATGCCAGGGGGATGCCGAAAACGGTGGTCGTAACCAGCACCAGCGTGCTCAGGTACAAGGTGTTTAGAAAAGTTTTGAGATAATAGGCGTCCTGAAAGAATTCCAGGTAATTGCCGATACCCCAGCCACCGGTTGCTGCGATTTTAAAGCTTTCAATTATCAGAATTGACAGCGGATAGAGTACGAGAAACGCAATGACCAACCACAGAAGCGCCGCCAGAGAAATGCTGCCGCGAGACATATCCGATCCTTACGGTTGCTGCAGTCCAAGAGATGCACGGGCGGGCCACGGCCCACCCGTGCATCGGATCTGAAGAGATATTTTAGGTTATTGCCAGGTTCAGGGTGCTACCAGCAGGGCACGCGCCTTAGACGCGGCCAGACGGGCTGCGGGATAGTTGCCATCGATCTCGAAGAGCTTCCTGGCCTCTTTGATTTTCGCATCAGCCTTCGCCACGTCCATTTTCGCATCCTTGGCCGCCGCAATTTCTCCCTCAACGTCTTCTATCAGGAACAGGCTGCTTTTCAGCTCACCCCACTTCCGGTAGATCTCGTACTCGTATTTGCGGTTGACCTCGTCCCACCTCTTTGTGGCCAGATCCAGGTCGTATTCGATGAAATCGACCTTCAGATCCCAGAACGAATCGACACCCAGCGCCTTCTGGGCGTGTGTGGCCATTTCGACACCTTCTTTTTCCCACTTGGAAAAGCTGATGTCCGTATTGGAGGCGAAGTAGCGGCCCTCGAGCACGTACTTCTGCCCGTCATCGCTGAAGAGCCAGTCCAGAAAAATCTTGCCGACTTTTTCATTGGGTGCGCCCTTCAGCAGCGCCACCGCTTCGGGAACCAGGATCGTTTTTTCCGGCAGCAGATCGCGCACGGGAAAACCGTCTTTGCGCGCTGCCATGGCGTTCATCTGCGGCTGGGCGATCCCGATGGGCACTTCACCGCGGGCCACCAGCTGGGTTGTATCCGTGCTGCCGGTGGAAAAGCGGGCCAACTGCGCAGCCAACAGTCGGAGGTATTTCCAGGCTTCCTCTTCTCCAAAGGCCTGCATGAGAATTTCAATGGTTTCGTGCATGGTGCCGGAGGCATACGGCAGTGTGTGCACGATGTTTCCCCTGTAGATGGGATCGAGCAGGTCGTTCCACGTTTTCGGCGGGGGCAGCTTGAGCCTTTTCAGCACTTTCTCGTTGTAAAGGTTCGTGACGATCCAGGGAGCGAAACAGGTCCAGTAATCCCCCTTATCCTTTACCTTCATGCCGTGCCAGTCGGCAGGAACCTTGTCCGAATTTTTGGGCTGGTAAGGAACGATCAGCCCCTCTTTTTTCAAGACTTCGTGGGCCGGCGCGCCGGCACCCAGAAAGATGTCGGCATCCGGCTTGCCGCCCCAGGCCCTGACCTTGTCCAGGCAGACGGGCCACCCGCCCGGCCGCACAAACGTGATGTCCACGTCCTTGCCATAGGTTTTCTTGTAGTACGCCTTGAAACCCGCTGTCAGACTGGCGGACAGCTCTTTGTAAACGGGCCCGACCCATCCGATTTTATCGGCGGCCTGCACCTTTGCTCCGGCCATGGGCCAGAGCAGCAATGCGGTTGAAAGGACGATGAAAATGGCTGCGGTCAGTGTTTTCTTTTTCATTTCGGCCTCCTTTCAGGTGACGGTAATACGGGTTTACGAATGCAAATCGCTTGCACTTTCGTGACTTCCCGCCGCTGCCCGTGCGTGAGCGGACCACAAGTTGTTTGCAGTTGATGGGACAACAAGCACGGAATGGAGCGCGGGGGAGAATTTGCGTTGACGGCCTTTGCGGGTCATGCGGGTACCACGGCTCAAGAACTCAGACATATACGCTCCGCGCGAAGGCAGGTTGACGCGTCGTCAAAATACAGAAACGATCGGCTGCAGCCAAACAGTTGATCCCTAACAAACGGCTAACAATTTCCATATAACAGTTGTTTGCTGTAAGTAAATACTTAATTTCGGAAACGGGAAAGAACCGGATACAGGCTTGCAGTTATAGAGTGAACGCGGTATGTAACTGAAATCAAATAAAGTTTTATCACAGCCGGCAAGGTTTCGCCGGCATTTATCGTTGCCTAAGGAGCTGCCCATGTGGAGCCTTCTCGACAAGATCCCTTACCCGATCCTGATCGCCGTTGCCGTATGGATGCTGATGGCCCCTATAAAGCCGATGCCCCACGTTGTGGAAAAGCTGCAGATGATAAAAAATGGCACCCTGCACCGGCCAATCGACATCTTCGATCTCTTCTGGCACCTGATACCGACCATATTGCTGGTGTTGAAGGTGATCCGAACCATCACCACCAGAGAGACCGGTTGAATCACGGCAAGGCGCGTATCAGCCTCAACGCATGCCAAATCGGGGATGTCTGCTATTTCATCTCCAGCAGTTCGATGGTGATTTTTTCCGGGCCTTTGAAAAAAACGGTGAGCCTGTCTCCCAGGTCCACCGGTTCGGACGGAAACTCCACCCCTTTTGCAGCCAGCTCCTGCATCGCTTTTTCCAGATCTTCCACCGCCAGACCGATGTGATCGTAGCCGTAGCAGGTCTGGGAGGCATCCCCGGTGATAACCTCGTCTTTTTTTTCAACCCGCAGACTGATGTCGATTCCATTCAGATCGAGCACGGCACCGCTGGCTCCGCCAAACTGTTTTCTTTCCGCCAGCTTAGCGCCAAGGGCGTCGGTGAAAAAGCCGATCATGTTCTCCAGGTCCTTGCAGATCAGGTGCAGGTGATGAAAACGATAGGTCATGGGCACTCTCCTTTCCCTTTTTCGGTTCGTCGACTCGGATTGATTTCCTCCGGCAGCCGGTTCGGGCATTTGCATAAAAGATAGTAGCACAACTGGGCCGGGGCTCAAGATCGAAATTGCACGCCTGCGGTCGGTGGTTTGTGAAAACATGCGCATTGCGGTAAAATAAAGATGGGAACGCGTTGGGTTTTCACGCCGCTGCCCATTGCACGAAAAAACCGTCCTTTAACAATCGTCGAGCACTTATTAAGGATAACGGCGCCGAATCATAACATGACTCCCTCGTCTCATAGCAAGCGAATCAGGGAAAAACCCCGGCCGCTGAAAAGCCTGCTGAAAGCGATGTCGATTCTGGCCATCTGCACATTGCTGGTATACGTCCCGGCCGCCACCGTAGCGTATATTTCAGATCGGCAAACCACCGGCGACCGCTATGCCGCCATTTTGATATCGGCTCATGCGCTTGCCGGCAACGACCACTGGCTGCCCCCGATCGCCCTGCTGGGCAGTTACCCGGCCTGGACCCTCTACTTCAACACCAGGGGGCTCAAACCGGTCTATTTTCTCAGCGCCACTTACCAAGATTTCGTCACGGTGCTGCAGGATGAGCGCTATCAGAGCGTGGTTCTGGTGGGCCACGGCAGCTACAACCACTGGCGGGCCACCGATCAGGAGGTGAGCGTCTTCGACGTTGAGCGGCTGAAAGGCACATTCAGCAAAAAGTCCGGGGAATGGTTTCAGCTGACCTGCGGTACCCGTGAGCTATCGGATGTTCAGCTGGGAGAGCCGGTGATGACCTCCGGCCGGTCCCATGCATACAGCGGCAACGCCTACGCCCTGCAGTTTGTCATCGATGCACTGACGCCTTTTCGGATCATCAAGTCGGCCACAGAGAAACGCTACCGAAAACCCGGCTCATAGCGTTTCCACCGCCTTTTTTCTCTCCATCCATTCGATCCGCCCTCCCTGCACGCAACTATCACATTGTGGCATTTTGGCTTGACACAAACCGCCGCCCGGCGCTATGGTTTTTATCACTGACCCGCGGTGTCCAGGTCCCGGGGAAACATTGATTTCCGCTATTGGAGGAATGCACATGACAAATCGAAAGCTTCTGATCGGCGTTGCAGCTGCGGCCATTGTTCTGACGGCCGCTCTGTTTATCAGCGCCAAATCCACCCCGCCGAGCCGGACATCCACGGCGACCGTGGTGGAAGTCACACCGGATCTGCCGAAAGCGACGCAACCGGCATCGGCTCCTGCGGCCGTTGCCACAGACGCCAGGGCCGTTTTGGCAGTGCAGGGGATGTCTTGTTCGGGTTGCATCAACCAGATTAAGTCCGGCCTGTCCGGTATCGAAGGGATCGGCGATGTCCTCGTAGATATCAGCTCGGGCAAAGTCGAGATCGCGTACGACAGCAACACGTTGAAGGATACTGGCAGACTTGCATCTGCCATCACCGCCGCCGGATATCCGGCGACACTGCAGGGCACCCTCAGCAAAGAAGAGATCGAAGCAGAGAACAGCTTTCTCGCTTCACGTGCCCGGCTCTACATCGCCGCCGTGGGGGACTGGGAAATCGCCAGGGACGATTTCAACACGGAGTTGAAACAAGCCCGCAAACGCTATGAATCGATCTACGGCAGCGGCGTCTTTGACGGAGACCAGGGAAATGCCTTGTTGCAAAGCCTCAAAGGGCAGATCGTCGCCCGCCTGATCGACGAGGGAATCCAGATGCAGGAAATCCTCAAGGCAGGATACAAGCTGCCGCCGGAGGCCGTAGATCGCGAATTCGACCGGTTTTTGAGTGTCAAGGGCGTCAGCCGGGAGCAGTTCGATCGCATGCTGGCAGGGTCCGGATATGATGCCGATTATTTCATGAAAAAATTTGCCTATCGGGTTACGGTCGATCGATATGTCGAGGAAAAAGTGCTGTCGGATTTGATGAGCGACCTGGAAAAACAGCAGCAGTATGCCAATTGGTTCAACAACGCACGCCTGCTGTCCCGGGTAACCTATTACGATAGCGAACTCGAGACCATCGTCAAATCCAGCTCGGCATCCTCGGGCTGCGGCAGCAGCTGCACCACAAAACAATCGAGTTAACCGACATAATTTTTACCCACAGGCCACTGCCGTGCCGGCCTCAAACAGCCGGCGCGGCAGTGCTGTTCAAGCCCCCTTCTGTTCTGCACCGTGCCTCTTCCCTGTTGCACCGCAAGTGGAGTCTACGCTCTTTTCCCCTTCCCGCTGCGGTTCGAAAATCCGTTCTTTGGCCCCCAACCCGGTTGTTGACCGCGTTTTATTCTTGACAAACCGCAAATTTTTATATATTCATAGTACAATTATCTATTTGTATATAATATATTTTATTGTTTTTATACAAAATTATGTTTTGCTGTTAAGCAAATATTAAAGGAGGCGCTACATGGCGTACTGGGTTGCGGGTTATCTTTCCTTGTTTGCAGGGTTGGTGACACTGGCGGCGACCTTCTAATACGGGTTATCGCGCGTCCGACCTCACTGTCTCATCCGTTGGCCGTTTCACCTTGAAGTGGTGACACCCTTTTTGCGGTTCCAAACCCCATCGGGCTGTTTCGCGGCGACAACCGGAGAACCCTTCCATGTCGATGGTATTGTACAGCACAGCAGAAGCTGCCGAAATTTTAAACGTCACCCGGCAGCGGGTGGATCAGTTGATCCGGGAGGAACAGCTGCCGTATGAAAAAATCGGCAAGCACATGTTCGTGTCGAGCGGAGCACTCAAATGGTGGCTCGAAAAAAGCAAGCCCAGGAGCAAAATGAGGAGTCGCAGATAGCCCAGAATCCTGCCACAGCGGAGAAAAAAGCGCTGGTGGTCGAAGGCGGCGCCATGCGCGGCGTTTTTACGACCGGCGTGCTGGACGGCTTTCTTCAACATCGATTCAATCCCTTCGATTTTTTCATCGGCGTGTCGTCCGGGGCCGGCAACCTGGCGGCTTATCTGGCAGAGATGCCGCAACGCAATTTGAAAATTTACACGGACTACTCCCTGCGTCCCGAATTTCTGAGTTTCCGCAGATTTTTTTTCGGCGGGCACCTGGTGGACCTGGACTGGCTGTGGCAGATCACCATCTCCGAAATCCGGCTCGATCTGGCAAAGATTTACGCCAAAGAAAAACCGTTTCTGGTCTGCATTACGGATGTTCTATCCGGAAAGTCGGTTTACAAACAAACGGCCCGTGAAAACCTGGAGCAGGTCTTGAAGGCCTCCAGTGCCATGCCGGTTCTGTATCGTCACTTTCCGCTCGTCGACGGCCGCTTTATGGCAGACGGCGGTCTTAGCGATCCGATCCCGGTGATGGAAGCGATCCGAAGGGGAGCGAACCGGATCATGGTCCTGCGGTCCCGGCCCCGCAGTTATCGAAAATCGGAAGGTGTGCTGCAGCGCATCCTGCTGCGGAAAGTCAGACGTTTTCCGCAGCTCCAACAGGCGGCCGCCGGCCGCATCCAAAAGTACAACGATACGCTGTCTCTCATCCGCAAGCCGCCACCAGGGGTCTTTGTCGTGGAGATCTGTCCCCCGCCCGATTTTCAGACGTCACGGTTGACTCGCAATCCGCAAAAGCTTCATCAAGGGTACCGGCAGGGCAAACACCTTGCCGAGGAAGCCATTCGGCTTTGGAACACCCCCGCGCCCATTTGATCCGCAGCATCGAATCCGTCGGCAAGTTTCATCGGCGGCCACCGGCTATAGGGCCTTGACACGACTGCCCGGTTTGCGTCAATCTAATCCCTGCAACCGGCTTTTGCGTCGATCCAATCTTGATTTTCAAACCACACGCGGCACCCGCATCTCCCATCGAGGGGCTATGACCGCACAGCAGATGAATCCGTACGGCAGGCACCGCACCCCGGCACCCCAACTGTTCGGCCTGCTGGCCGGTGCTTTGATGATAGCGATGACTGCAATGACGCATGCTGCTTCCGTTGCCGACCTGCAACCCAAACTGCCGACCCGCGTCAGTGGCTGGCAGGCCGAGGGCGAAGACCGCACCTTCGACGATCGGACGATATTTGGCTACATCGACGGTGCCGGCGAAGTCTACCGGGCCTACAATATGCGGGCCTGCCTGTCGCGCCGCTTTGCCAAGGACGGCCAGACCGACATCACCCTGGATGTTTTCGACATGGGAAGCCCCGAAGATGCCTTCGGTGTGTTTACCCACGACACCGACGGCGAACGGGTCGATATCGGCCAGGACGCCCGCTATCGGCCCGGTTGGCTCAGTTTCTGGCAAAACCGCTTCTTTGTTTCCATATACCTTGACGAGGAAAGTGCGGCGGCCGAGCTGGCGGTAAAAGAGCTGGGAAAACAGGTGGCAGCCGCAGCCGGCAAACCCGGCAAGCGGCCGTCGATATTGGGACTGCTGCCGGCAGCGGGACTGGAGGCGGGCGCTATCCGCTTTCTGCACCACCCGATCGTGCTCAACTACCACTATTACCTGTTCGACCAGAACATTCTGCTGCTGTCCCCCCGGACCGACGCAGCCCTTGCATCTTACCGTCGCGGTGGCGAGCAGGCCCGGCTGCTGTTGATCTCATATCCGCAGGCCCGGACGGCACGGGAGGCCCTGGCAGGCTTCCACAGGCATTATCTGCCCGATGCCGGCAGCAGCGGTTTTGCCCGCCTGGAAAACGGCAAGTGGTCGGCCGCGCGGCAGCGGGATCGCATGTTGACGATCGTGCTGGAAGCCGACAGCCGTCGGTTTGCCGAGAACCTGTTGATGGAGGCCGAACGAAACGCCTCCGGGGAGTAGGATCGATGCCAAACAAATCGAGCAAACCGGTGATCACCCGGCGGGACTTTTTGAAAACCGGCAGCTATGTCGCCGCCGGCAGCCTGGTGGGGCTGCCGTTGCTGCACCGGGCATCTGCGCAGACTGCCGCCAAAAGCCGCGTGGTTCTGATACGCGACCGGAGCGCGGTCGATGAAAACGGCCGGGTCAACGGACCGGTGCTGGAATCGATGCTGGATCAGGCCGTGGTCGCCATGCTCGATGCGCCCGATGCCGCATCTGCCTGGCGGCGACTGTTCGGTCCGGACGATGTGGTCGGCATCAAGACCAACGCCTGGTTCCGGCTGCCCACCCCGGAAGCCCTGGAAACCGCCCTTGTTTTTCGTCTCGGTCAGGCGGGGGTCAAATCCGGCAGCATCGCCGTGGACGATCGGGGCATTCGCGACAACCCCGTTTTCATGCGATCCACGGCGCTGATCAACGTGCGGCCCATGCGGACGCATCACTGGTCGGGCCTGGGCACGCTGCTGAAAAACTACATCATGTTCGTATCGGCACCGTGGAGCTATCACGGCAATGCCTGTGAAAGGCTGGGTGCCATCTGGCAAAAGCCGCAAGTGGCGGGCAAAACCCGCCTCAACATACTGGTCATGCTCACCCCGCTGTTTCACGGCATCGGGCCCCACCACTTCAGCCGCCGCTACGTCTGGCCTTACGCCGGGCTGATCGTCAGCACCGACCCGGTGGCGGCCGATGCCACCGGGGCCCGGATCATCGAGGCCAAAAGAAAAGCGTTTTTTGACGACCAGCGCCCCATCAGTCCCCCTCCGCTGCACATCGCCGCTGCCGACACCCGCTTCGGCCTAGGCAACAGCAATGCGGATCGCATCGAACTGCTGCGGCTGGGATGGGGCGAGCAGATCCTGATTTGACAATGGAGGAACCACCATGGAGTTCGATCACCGGATGACCCGCAGAGAGACTCTGCACACGTTGTTGAAGCTCACCGGCACCGCGACCCTGGCCGGCGCCGGCTTCTGGCCGACGGCCGCCCGCAGTGCCGCTCAAAGAAGGCGTTTTTATATCGAGGTGGCAGCCCGTTTCGAAGGGACTGACGTCAAGACCCTGACCCGTAAAACCTTCGAGGCTGCCGGGGGCATGCAGCGCTTCGTCTCCAGAGGCGATGTGGTGGTGATCAAGCCCAACCTCTCCTGGGCCCGGCGCCCGGAACTGGCGGCAACCACCCACCCGGAGGTGCTGCAATCCGTCATAGAGCTCTGCCAGGAAGCCGGTGCAAAAAAGGTGCGAATTGCCGACAACACCATCCATGACGCCCGGCGCTGTTTCGCCATCACCGGTGCCGGTCAGGTGGCCAAACAGACCGGTGCAGACCTGATCTACCCCCGCTCTTCGCTGATGCGCGACATGAACCTGCGCGGCAGCCGTCTGGAGGTCTGGCCGGTGTTCACCCCCCTGGTGGAGGCCGACAAGCTGATCAACCTGCCGGTGGCCAAGCATCACTCCCTCAGTCGCCTGACACTGGGCATGAAAAACTGGATCGGCGGCGTCGACGGCAGCCGGTGGTCGCTGCACCAGGACATCAACCAGACCATCGTGGACCTGGCCCATTTTTTCGAGCCGACCGTCACCCTGATCGATGCCGTTCGCATCATGACCCGCAACGGTCCCTCCGGTGGCAGCACCGCCGACGTGGCGGTAAAGAACACCCTGATCCTCAGCGACGATCCGGTGGCCGCCGACGCGGGTGCGGCCATGCTGTTCGGCAGCCGACCGGAGGAGATCGGATTCATCCGCCTCGGGCAGAAACAGGGTCTGGGAACGGCCGATTTTCAGCAACTCGATTACCGAAAGGTGGCCGTGTGACCGCCCGCAGGCTGGTTTGGCTCCGGCGCTCCTGCCAGGCCCTCTTTCTGGCATTTTTTCTGCTGCTGCTCGTCGAAAGCCGGCTGCCCCTGGACGTCTACCAGGACTATTCGCTGGCCTTTCTTTCCGATGAAGACCTGCGGCTGTGGTGGCCGGTGACCTTCTTTTTCCAGCTCGACCCCCTGGTGGGGCTTACCTCGCTTCTGTCTGCAGGAGTGCTGATCAGCGGGTTTTTCTGGGGGGCGGCGGTCCTCGTGCTCACACTGCTGCTCGGTCGGGTCTTTTGCGGATTCGTCTGCCCTTTCGGCAGCACCCACCATGCTGTCAGCTGGTTCAAGCCGTCTTTGAAGGGCGACCGGATGGTGCGCGCCAACCGTAAAAGCGGCGGTCAGCGGGTCAAATACTTCCTGCTGATCCTGCTGCTGGCCGCTGCGGTTTTGGGGCTGAACGTGGCCGGCTGGCTCGATCCCATCGCCCTGCTGTTTCGATCCCTGGCCCTGGCCGTGCTTCCGGCGGTCGGCAACGGTCTTCGCGCCGTGTTCGAAGCCATGGCGACCAGCGACATTCGAATCGTAAAGCTGCTCAGCTACGGCGCCGAGATCCTGGTGGCACCGGTTTTCGGTTACGAGCCCAAGGCCTATCAGACCGCCTGGCTGATCGGGGCGCTGTTTCTGACGATTTTGTTTCTCAACCGCATCCGGCCCCGCTTCTGGTGCCGGTTCCTGTGCCCGCTGGGCGCCCTGCTGGGCCTGTGCTCCCGGTTCAGCCTGCTGCGCCTGGAAAAATACCCGGACAAGTGCACCCAGTGCAACCTGTGCACGCGCAGCTGCCAGGGAGCGGCCTGCCCGCAGCCCGGAGAGAGCTGGCAGACCGCCGAATGCGTGACCTGCTTCAACTGTTTTGACGTCTGCCCCGAAGACGCCCTGACCTTCACGTTCAGGTTCACGCCCGTGATGACCGAAAAGCCCGACATCGGAAGGCGCGCCGTAATCGGGGGGCTGCTGGGGGGCGTTTCGCTGCCCCTCCTGGGACGTCTCGACGGCCTGGTGGACAAAACCGGCGACCCGCGCCTGATCCGTCCGCCCGGATCGCTGCCCGAAAGCGAATTTTTGCAGCTGTGCCAGCGCTGCGGCCAGTGTATGAAGGTTTGCCCGACCAATGCCATCCAGCCGACGCTGGCCGAAGCCGGTATGGCCGGGTTCTGGTCCCCTCACCTGGTCATGGTCCAGGGTTACTGCGAGTATACCTGCACCCTGTGCGGCAGCGTATGCCCCACCGGCGCCATCGCCCGGATCAGCGCCAGGGAGAAGGTCGAACGGCCGGTGAAGATCGGTTCGGCTTACGTGGACCGCGGCCGCTGCCTGCCGTGGTCCGGCAACGCACCCTGCATCGTCTGCCAGGAGCATTGCCCCACCTCCCCGAAGGCCATCTACCTGATCGATGAGTTGGTTTCAGGGCCCGAAGGTAAAAAACTGCAGGTGCAGCTGCCCTATGTAGACTTGAAAAGATGTGTGGGGTGCGGCATCTGCGAAAACAAATGCCCGGTCAGGGGTCTTCCGGCCATCCGCACCATTGCCGCCGGCGAGTCGCGATCGATGCGCAACCAGATCCTGCTGCTGTAACATCACCCTCGGCTCAAGAAAAAGCGTTGGGCGATGTTACGACCGCCAGACTGTCATTGGTTCGGCTGTCCGGCCGAAGCCGGCAGGCCGGTATTTGGCATTCCGCCTGAAAGATGCGCTTTTACGCTGATCGCGGGTGTCCGGCCAGGCTCATGAGAAGGTCGGACCCCAGCGCGCCTTTGCCCGCTGACGAACGCCGTCCTTTTGTTCCCGCGGCCTTTGACCGTATCCAACTTTTTTTCGGCCCGGACCGCTTTGGGTTTGCAGGTGCCGAAGCGACGCCCTGCTCGCTGTGCCGGCTTCCGCCTGGCCGCCGGAGCGCTTGTTTCTCCCGCAGCTGTGCAGCGTGGCCCTGTTTCTGCGCGGCTGCGTAGGTGACCTTGTTGCCGAGAACCTTTGCGATGGAACGCAGCGGGTCTTTGTCCTGACTGCTGACAAAGGTAAAGGCGTCACCGGTTTCACTGGCCCGACCCGTTCGGCCGGTGCGGTGGGTGTAGGCATCAACCGTGTCCGGGATGTCGTAGTTGATCACGTGGGAAATCCCGCGCACATCGATTCCCCGGGCAGCCACATCGGTGGCCACCAGGATCCGGTAACGGCCGCTGCGGAACCCCTCCAGTGCGCTCTGCCGCTTGTTCTGCGACAGGTTGCCGTGCAGTGCCGTGGCGCCGTATCCGGCTTTTTCGAGCCGCCGGGCGAGGCTTTTGGAGCGATGCTTTGTGCGGGTGAACACCAGCACCGCTCCGGTTTCGATGCGATCGAGAATTGTCTCCAGCAGCGCATTCTTTAAATTCGATTCGACCGGATAAAAGGTGTGCGAGACGGTGTCCGCCGGAGCGGTGGCCCCGATTTGCACCCGTACCGGATCTTTCTGGATCTGTTTTGTCAGATCCCTGACATCGTCTGGCATGGTGGCGGAAAAGAGCAGTGTCTGACGTGCGGTGGGCAGGTGCCGCACGATTTTTCGAATGTCCGGCAAAAAGCCCATGTCGAACATCCGGTCCGCTTCGTCGAGCACCAGCACCTCGACCCGGGAAAGGTCGATGGTGCCGCGCTGCATGTGATCCAACAGCCGGCCGGGGCAGGCCGAGACGATCTCCACGCCCTTGCGCATCGCGGTGATCTGCGAATGAATGCTCACCCCACCGTAAATGCTGGCGCTTTTGAGCCCCGTCTGGCGGCCCAGCTGCCCGAAAGCCTCGTGGGTCTGTTCGGTCAACTCGCGGGTCGGCGCGATGATCAGGGCCCGGACCGTTCCCCGCGGACCCTTCAGTAGGCGCTGGAGTATCGGCAGTGCGAATGCTGCAGTTTTGCCCGTGCCCGTCTGGGCAATTCCCGTGAGGTCCCTGCCTTTGAGAATCAGGGGAATCGATTTTGCCTGTATCGGCGTGGGCGAAGTGTAGCCGAGCGCTTCTACTGCGGCGCTCAGCCTGGGATCTAAATGTAGTGTTTCAAATTTCATGAATTGGTTTTCTTTCTTGTTTTCCTGTTCACCCTTCACACTGCTGTGCAAAGGGTCTTTTGTTAATGTGTTTTCGGTTGTTGTCGTCTTGCCGGTTCTGGTTTCTTTTTTCACTGCCTCCTGTCGTGTTTGCGGGCTGAGCGAAGCCCTAAAAAAAGCCCACGGGATTTAATTCAAAACCCCGTGGGCTTTCGTAAAAGTTGCCGGATTTTTGATTAAAGCGGTAAATTCGTGACAAATGTCAACTGGCACCTACTATACGGGCGATTGCCCTTCGTGTCAACTGATTAGTTTCGCCCCCGCGCCGAGAGTCGTTTGCACCTGTCGCCATGTTGCCGGCCCGCCGTCTAAACAATTTCACCGGAGCAGCGCATCGAGGCGCCCGGTTTGCTATCCGGTCTCGTAGCAGGCCGTTATCTCCCCGAAATACAGCGTGTGATAGTCTTTCTCCGCGTAGAGCGGCTCGAAGTCCGGGGTCATGTCGGCCGGATCCATGGCGGACTTGTAGACGATCCGGCACTCGAAGTGCAGCCCGGGCACGTCGATGACCGGAGAGGCCACAGTTTTGCCGTCGGCCACCGAAAGGCCGCACTCTTTGTACTTGTCTTTGTCGCGGCCGGACTTGGTGCCGCAGTACATGATCTCTTTGTGCATGTCCCCGGAAGGTATCGACACGGTGAAATCGTCCGCCTCCTCGATGATGGTGAAGGTGTGGCGGGAGTCGCGCACGGCAACCATGAAAACCGGTTTTCTCCAGCACACCCCGACAGTGGCCCAGCCGATGGTCATCGTATTGAGCCGGTCGCCGGCTTTGACCGTCAGAAAAGCGCCTTTTTTGATTTTGCCGATGGCTTCTTCGGCCACGGACAGGTAATCGACGTCCTTCATCTCGAATCCTTTCTTTTAGAGATATTTGGGTTGCAGATAGTCCAACATAAGATTGGTGGTCGCAAAATCAACGCGGGCTTTTTTTGTGGCCGTGACCTGTCCACTTTGCTTGTTGACAAGCCCATACCGGTATGCAATATATCGCATCCACGTGTTCGGATTGGCCGCCCTGCCCCCCTGTCAGACGGTGAAGCGGTCTCCCCGATCTGCGGTTTCCACCATCAACCTTTTCACCCTCTACTTTTTGCCGGCGACCCAAACGATGCCGATACCGTTGCGCACCAAACAGTTGAACCGCTCCCTGATGCGAGACGAGGTTTACAGCACCCTTCTGCAGTGGATCATGGAAGGGGAGCTGCGGCCCGGAGAAAAACTGCTGGACTCGGAGCTGGCCGAATATCTGGGAGTCAGCCGCACCCCGGTCAGAGAGGCGCTCAAGCGCCTGGAAGACAAGGCCCTAGTGGAGGCTGCCGCCAATCGCTGGACACGGGTGACAAAAATCACCATCGATGCGGCCGAGCTGATCTACCCTGTCATCTGGTCACTGGAAGAGCTGGCCGTATTTACGGCCATGCCCCGGCTGACGGGGCCCAAACTCGCACAGATGAAGCGAGCCAATGCGGATCTGGCCGAGGCACTGAAAAACCACGAGCCGGTAAACGCTTCGAAGGCCGATGCCCGTTTTCACGACGTGTTCATTCAAGCATCGCAAAATCCTTACCTGATAGACATCCTGGGGGATCTGAAGATCAAGCACCGCCGGCTGGAAGTCATTTACTTCGAAGGAACGACCTGCGCTTCCGATTCGGTCCGCGAACATCAAAAAGTACTCGAGGCACTGGAGGCCAATGACGCCGAGCAGGCGATGGTGCGCATTCGGGCCAATTGGACTTCCAGCCTGACGCGACTGCGGACCAACCCAGCCGCAACCGGAACGGCCGGCCGGCACCCCGGCGGCGACTGCATGTGAGGTGGTATATGAGCATCGATTTTAAAAAGGTCCTGTCCCTGGCAGAAACATACAAGCCAGAGATCTCCCGGTTTCTGCGCGACATGGTTGCGATACCCAGCGAAAGCTGCGGTGAGGAAAAAGTTGTCCAACGCATCCGCCAGGAGATGGAATCGGCCGGCTTCGACCGGGTGGAGATCGATCCCATGGGAAACGTGCTGGGTTATATCGGCAGCGGCAGCCACCTGGTCGCCCTGGACGCGCACATCGACACGGTCGGTGTCGGCAACCTCGAAAACTGGAACCACGACCCCTACCAGGGGCACGAGGACGACGAGATTATCGTCGGCCGCGGCACCAGCGACCAGGAAGGCGGTATGGCCGCCATGGTCTACGCCGGCAAGATCATCAAGGACCTGAACCTGCAGGGAGACTATACCCTTCTGATGACCGGAACGGTGCAGGAAGAAGACTGTGATGGATTGTGCTGGCAGTACATCATCGAGGAGAGCAACATCCGCCCCGAATTCGTGGTCTCCACCGAGCCGACTGCCTGCCGGATTCACCGCGGGCAGCGGGGGCGCATGGAGATAAAGGTGACGGTTTCCGGTGTCAGCGCGCACGGATCCGCCCCGGAGAGGGGCGACAACGCCATCTTCAAAATGGCCCCCATCCTCAATGAGCTGCAACAGCTGCACGAAAGGCTGGCAAGCGACCCCTTTCTGGGCAAAGGGTCTTTGACGGTTTCCGAAATCTTTTTCACGTCCCCTTCGCGCTGCGCCGTAGCCGACAGCTGTACGATTTCCGTGGACCGGCGCCTGACAACCGGCGAAACATGGGAATCTGCCATTGAAGAAATCCGTGCATTGCCCGCCGTGCGCCGCGTCGGCGCCGAGGTGTCCATGTATGATTATCGTCGACCGGCCTACACCGGGCTGGTCTACCCCACCCAGTGCTATTTTCCTGCATGGACGATCGAAGAGGACCATGCGGCCTGCCAAACCCTGGTGGACGCCTATGAGCGCCTGTTCGAACAGCCGCCGGTCGTGGACAAGTGGACATTTTCCACCAACGGCGTCGCGATCATGGGGCGCTACCAGATCCCGTGCGTCGGCTTCGGACCGGGACACGAGGACCAGGCCCATGCGCCCGACGAGCGCACCTGGAAAAGCGAGCTGGTCAAGGCGGCTGCCATGTACGCCGTAATCCCTTCGATTTACGTGCAGCATCACGCCGGACGATAAAAGGCGGCCTAAGCATTATGGGAAAACTTGCCGTTATTGCCATTGGCGGCAATTCGTTGATAAAGGACAGCAAGCGTCAGGATGTGGACGCCCAGCTGGAGGCGGTGCGCGAAACGGTCGATTGCATCGTGGAGGTCATCGCCGACGGCTGGGAGGTGGTGATCAGCCACGGTAACGGACCGCAGGTCGGATTCATCCTGCGGCGATCGGAAATCGCCTTTGCATGCGGGGAGCTGCATTTCGTGCCGCTGAAAAACTGTGTGGCCGACACCCAGGGCGCCATCGGCTACCAGATCCAGGAATCGCTGTGCAACGCACTGCGCAAAAGGGGGATACCCAAGTCGGCGGTGAGCGTGGTCACCCTGGTGGAAGTGGACGCCGACGATACGTCCTTTGCAGTTCCAACCAAGCCCATCGGCGCTTATTACAGCGCGGAAAAGGCGGCAGAGCTGCTGCGTCAGCACCCGGAATGGACCATGGTCGAAGACGCGTTGCGCGGATATCGCCGCGTGGTTCCCTCCCCGGCGCCCATGCGCATCGTTGAGCTGGATGCCATCCGGGCGCTGGTGGCCGACCGGTTTTGCGTGATCGCCGCCGGCGGGGGCGGCATCCCGGTGGTGGCCGACACCGACGGCAACCTGCAGGGAGTCGATGCGGTGGTCGACAAGGATATGACATCGAGCCTGCTGGCAACAGGTTTGGGAGCGGATATGCTGGTGATCTCTACCGCTGTCGACCGGGTCTACCGCAACTACGGGAAACCCGATCAGTCGGGTATCGATCGAATCACGGCTGCCGAGGCCCGTGAACTAGTGAACCAGGGGCATTTCGCTGCCGGCAGCATGCAGCCGAAAATCCTTGCCGCCGCAGGTTTCGTGGAACGCGGCGGCCGCGAGGCCGTCATCACCAACCCGGAAAACCTGCGCCGGGCGATCGCACATCGCAGCGGCACACGCATCGTGCGCTGAACCGGCCCGCACAGTCGAGCGGCGGCAGACCGAAATGCTGTCCGGCTGGCTTGCACCTGAAATCGTCACTGCAACGAGAATACATATTCGCAGGAGCTGGGGGCTTAGATGAATGTGGAGAAGCTGAACCGTTTTGCCTACCGGCTGAACTGGGTCGTGGAGCGGATCTGCGCCCTGCTGGTGGGCGTCATGGTGGCGGTGATCTGGTTCGGCGTTCTCGAGCGCTATTTTCTGGAACTGGGCATCACCTGGACGGAAGAATTTTCCCGCTATGTGATGATCTGGGCGGCCCTGCTGGCCGTCTCCTGCGGGGCTTATTACCGGGAGCACATCGGCCTGGAGCTGTTCAACCGGTTTTTGCCGCCCAAAGTCCTGCGCACCCTGGTCGTCTCCCTGGATGTAATCGGGATCGCCTTTTTCTCTTTTCTCTTTTACTACGGCATTGGAATGACCGTCTCCGGAGCCGGCCAATTCGCCACCATTTTCGGAATGACCATGGTGGTGCCGTTTGCTGCGGTGCCGGTGTCTTCGGCCTTGACGGCCGTACAGATATTTGCCGCCATGTTTCGGATCCCGACCGCAGCTGCGGACCCGGCAAATGAGTAAAGGGGAGCTGCCATGTTTGCTGTGATCGCCATATTTTTCTTTTTCATCCTCATCGGCCTGCCCATCGGCGTCACCCTGGGTGTGGCCGGGGTTGCCGGCCTGCTTCAAATCGGCGGCGAAAATTTTCTGACCATGGCCCCCAAGCGGTTTTTCGAGGGTCTGGACCTGTTCACCTTCATGGCGATGCCGTTTTTTATCCTGGCCGGAGAGATCATGAACCGTTCCGGTATCACGCAAAAGCTGGCCGCCTTTGCCGATGCGCTGATCGGTTACACCCGCGGGGGCCTGGCCCACTCCAACATGATCGCTTCGGTTCTGTTCGCCGGTATGACCGGCGCTGCCGTGGCCGATTCGGCCGCCTTCGGCAACACCCTGGTGCCGGCAATGGTCAAGGAAGGCTACTCGCGCCCCTTTTCCTGCGCGGTGACCGTGGCCGGTTCGATCATCGGGCCCACCATTCCGCCTTCCAACCTGATGGTGATTTACGGCTCGTTGATGGGGGTTTCCATTGCCGGCCTGTTCGCCGCCGGTATTTTGCCGGGGCTGCTGATCTGCCTGCTGTGCATGGCGGTCATCGCAGCCCTGGGGAGGCGGCTGAACCTGCCCAAAAGCAAGGAGCGCTTCAGCCTGCTGCGCATCCTGTGGGCATTTAAAACCAGTTTCCTGGCCCTGTTGATGCCGGGCATCATCCTGGGCGGCATCCTGGGCGGTATCGTCACCCCCACCGAGGCGGCGGCCATCGCCGTTTTTTATGCACTGCTGATCAGCACCCTGGTCTATCGGGCGCTGACCTTTGCCGATATCCTGGAGATGCTCGTAAGAACCGCCCGGATTACCGGCATCGTTTTTTTGATCATCGCCAGCGCTTCCATCTTGAGCTGGTGGATGACCTTCATGCAGATCCCCCAGAAAATAGCGGAATTTTTCCTTTTCCTGTCCAGCGACCCGCGTGTGATCATCGCCTTGATCCTGGGGCTGCTGCTGGCCATCGGCATGTTCATGGACATCAACGCGGCACTGATCATCCTGGCACCGGTGCTGGCTCCGCTTACGGCCACCATCGGCATGGACCCCGTGCACGCCGGCATCATGATCGTCCTGGCACTGAACATCTCGCTGATGACGCCGCCGGTGGGCGCCTGCCTGTTCGTGCTGTCGTCGATCACCGGGGAGCGGATCGAGCGGATCAGCGTCTCCCTCATACCGTTTTTGATTGTCGAGGTGCTGGTGCTGATATTGGTGGCCTACTGGGACAAAATGACCCTTTGGATTCCCCGCATTTTGCTGGGAATGTAACTCCGTGAAGGAGCCTATGCACTCCATACGAAGGAAGATCCATACAACCGGTACCCGACATAATGTCGCGTGTCTGGTATCACCAAACGCGCTTGTCGCCTCTGAAGCGAAACCGTTCAATGGATGGCAACCAGGTTGCCGAAACAAGAAGGAGGAACGAATGAACATGAAATTGATGTCAAAAGTATGCGTGGTACTCACACTGTCGATTTTTACCATCATCGGTGCAGCCGGTGTGGCCGCAGCGGCCAAAACCATCAAGCTGCATCACTTAAACAAGGACGATCCCTTCGACAACCCCACCGGGGCCATGGCCACGGTTTTCAAAAGCCTGGTGGAAGCCGGGACCAACGGTTCGGTCATGGTGCAGACCTTCCCCAATGGACAGCTGGGCAAGGACGCCGAAGTGCTGCAGCAGGTAAAAGCCGGCGTGATCCAGTCGGGCATTCATTCGGTCGGCGGATTTGCTTCCGGCTATCCGCTCATCGGTGTGCTGGACATCCCGTTCGCCTTTCCCAACATCAGCGCGACCTATCCGGTGTTTGACGGTTCCTTCGGCAAAAAGCTGTCGGCCGACATCGAAAAGAAAACCGGCATGCACGTGCTGGGATTCGGCGATTCCGGCGGATTTTTCCAAATGACCAACTCCAAGCGCCCCATCCAAACCCCGGCGGACATGCAGGGGTTGAAAATCCGCACCATGGGCCTGGACACCCACAAAACGATCATCAGCTCGCTGGGCGGGCAACCGGCCGCGATCGCCTGGTCGGAAGTATACACCGCCCTGCAGACCGGCGTCGCCGACGGGCAGATGAACCCGATCCCGATCATCGCCTTTGCCAAGTTCGACGAGGTGCAGGGATACCTGACCCTAACCGGTCACCTGTTTGCCCCCTACGTCTGGGTGATGAACCAGAAGTTCTGGGACAGCCTGACACCGGCCGAACAGGAAGTGGTCACCTGGGCGGCCAAGTCGGCCATTGTTGCCGGCCGCGGAATGGGTCGCGTTATAGAAGCATCCGAACGCGGCCTGCCGGCGCTGTCGAAGCGCATGAAGGTAAACGCCTTGTCGGCCGAGCAGAAGGCTCAGTTTCAGCAGATGGCCATGCCGAAGGTCAAGGCGCTGATCGTCGAAAAATTCGGCTCCGAGGGTGAAGACATGCTCAACGCCTTTCTGGAAGCCGTCAAAGCCGCCCAATAACCTCTTGGGCCAACCGCGATTGTGCAGCCGGCTGTCGACACCGGCCGGCTGCACTGCGCCGTTGAGCGCCGGATCGAATCGGACCGGATGGATTTGCGATGAAATTCAACTACATCTGCAGTGAGTGCGGCCGGCGGTTCGAAATCGAACCCCTCCTGACCGTCTGCCCTGACTGCAGCCGCAGGCAGGTCGCCGATCAGCCCCTGGCCGGCGTGCTGGAAGTCGAGCTGCACCCTGCCGCCGGCCGGGTTATCGACCCGGCTGCACTTCTGCCCGTGGAAAAGCGATACTTTCCGCCCATTCCGGTGGGCAACACCCCCTTGTGGCAACCACAGGCCCTGCGTCGGGAGTTCGGCATGCTGTCGCTTTACATCAAGGACGACGGGGCCAACCCCACCAGTTCCCTGAAGGATCGGGCCTCGTATCTGGTGTCCGCCTTTGCCGCGAAGCACGGAATCGGCGAGATCGTGGTCGCCTCCACCGGCAATGCGGGTTCTTCCATGGCCGGTGTCGGGGCGGCGGCCGGACAGAAGGTGGTTCTTTTCTTACCCAAAACCGCACCGGCGGCCAAACTGGTGCAGGCCCTGCAGTACGGCGCGATCGTCTACCGGGTGGACGGATCCTACGACCTGGCCTACGACCTGTCGCTGGCCTATTCGACAAAAAGCGGGGGCATGAGCCGCAACACGGCCTACAACCCGATGACCATCGAAGGCAAAAAGACCGTCTCCCTGGAGCTGTTCCAGCAGCTCAAAAAGGCCCCGGACATCTTGTTTGTCGGCACCGGAGACGGCTGCATCACGGGCGGCGTATACAAGGGATTTCGCGACCTGAAACAGCTGGGCTTTATCGATCGCATCCCGACGGTCGTTTCGGTGCAGGCCGAAAATTCGGATGCCTTGCACCGGGCCTTTCACACCGGCCGGTTCGAAAGCAAGCCCGCGCATACGGTGGCAGACTCCATCTGCGTGGAGGTTCCCCGCAACGGGGTTCACGCCCTGACGCAGCTGAAAAAATTCGGCGGAAGGGTGATCACCGTTTCCGACGAGATGATTCTCGCCGCCCAGGCCCGGCTTTCGCGCACCGCCGGCCTTTTCACCGAGCCGGCCAGCGCCGCAGCCTTTGCGGGCTTTATGAAACTCCGTTCCGACCTGCCCGACGATGCGGCAGTCGTGATCCTGGCCACCGGAAACGGCCTGAAGGACAGCGCGGCCGCCACCCGCGGCGTGCAGGTCCCGGAACGCGTCATCCGATCGCTGGATGACATCACCTGAGCACTCCTGCTGCGGAGAACCGGCATCCTCCGGCGTCTATTGCGTCCGGTGCCCGTCTCCGACCAACCCTTGAAGAAAAAGGAAAGAAACGTGATTGATTTGACCGTAGATCCCAAAACCCGCGACAAAACGGTCGCCTACTGCAGGGAAAAAGGCATTACCCTGCCCACGTTTGCCATGATGCAGGACCCGCAGAAGGTTCCCGGCAAAATCAAGGATCGCCTGAAGCAGATCGGGCTCTGGGATGTCCATCCCGCCAACCTCTACCGCATCACCTGGAAAAACGAGCCGCAGGACGCGGGCGGTCTGTTCGGCGGCATCAATTACCGCCTGCTGCCTTCCTCGCTGACCGGATGCCGGGCGCCCATCGTGGTGGTTGTCGGTCGATGGTTTCCCACCGGTGCGCACAAGGTGGGCGCCACCTTCGGCTGCCTGATCCCGCGGTTGGTGACCGGCCAGTTCGACCCCCGGCAAACCAAGGCCGTGTGGCCTTCCACCGGCAACTACTGCCGGGGCGGCGCTTACATATCCGCGCTGCTGGCCTGCCGGGCCATCGCCATTTTACCGGAAGGGATGTCGAAAGAGCGTTTCGAGTGGCTCCAGCGCATCGCCGGCGAGGTGATCGCAACCCCGGGCAGCGAATCAAACGTAAAAGAGATCTTCGACAAGTGCTGGGAGCTGCGCAAATCCGGCGAAGACCTGCAGATCTTCAACCAGTTCGACGAGTTGGGAAACCCGCTCTGGCATTACGCGGTAACCGGCAGCACGGTGGAGGAAATCCTGCAGCCTTACCTGGCCCGGGGGCAACGCCTGGCCGGATTCGTCGCCGCTTCCGGCTCGGCGGGCACTCTGGGCGCCGGATATTATCTGAAGCAGCAGTTTCCGAAAGCCAAGCTGGTGGTGGGCGAAGCGCTGCAGTGCCCCACCCTGCTGCAAAACGGCTTCGGCGACCACCGTATCGAAGGAATCGGCGACAAGCATGTGCCCTGGGTCCACGACTGCAAGGAGACCGATTTTGTCGTCGCGGTGGATGACGAAATCCCGATACGCCTGCTGCGACTGTTCAACGAAGTGCAGGGTCGAAGGGCGCTGGTGGCAGAGGGCGTGCCGCAGGAACTGGTCTCCGAACTCGATTTTCTGGGAATTTCCGGCATCGGAAACCTGGTCGCCTCAATCAAATTCGCCAAGTACAATGAACTGACCGACCAGGACCTGGTGGTAACCATTGCCACCGACTCCATGCAGTTGTACGGCTCCCGCCTGCAAGAGCTCACCGCAGAGCGCGGAGCTTACACCGAGGCCGACGCCCAGCGGGATCTGCAGCTGGCAGGGTCGCTTTCCATCGACTACGTGAAAGAGCTCGCCTACTACGACCGCAAGAAGATACACAACCTCAAATACTTTACCTGGATCGAGCAGCAGGGGCGCGACGTGCAGGAACTAAACGACCAGTGGTACGACCATGACCGCTACTGGCAGGGCACCTTCAACCAGGTGGAGAAAATTGAGGAGCTGATCGAAGACTTCAACGATCGGGTCGGATTGTTGTAAGCAAGAACCTTCGCCCTCGCTGACGCTTGTGCTGCAGGGTGTGCAGCTCGGAAAGAAAGGACGTGAAAAATGGAGCCCAACGCCATTGAAGCGAAAATCAAACAACTGCCGCAACTGCATTTCGAAAGGATGCACCTGACCGATTTTCTGCTGACCTGGGAAAAATCCGCCGACGAGATTGCCGCCGTTTTTGCCGTGGCGGACATCCTGCAGGGCATGCGCCGCAGCAACATCTCTGCGCGGGTTTTCGACAGCGGCCTGGCCATTTCCCTGTTTCGGGACCAATCCACCCGGACCCGTTTCAGCTTTGCCAGTGCGGCCAACCTGCTGGGGCTGACCCTTGCCGATCTCGACGAGGGCAAAACCCAGATCGCTCACGGCGAAACCGTACGCGAAACCGCCAACATGGTGTCGTTTATGGCGGATGCGATCGGCATCCGCGACGACATGTACATCGGCCGGGGCAACACCTACATGCGGGAAGTTGCTGCCGCCGTGCAGCAGGGCTATGACGCCGGCATCCTGGAGCAGCGGCCGACCCTGGTGAACCTGCAGTGCGACATCGACCATCCCACCCAGTCCATGTCCGACATGCAGCACCTGATTCACACCTTCGGCGGCGTGGAAAACCTGCGGGACAAGAAGATCGCCATGTCCTGGGCCTACTCGCCCTCCTATGGAAAACCCCTCTCCGTCCCCCAGGGTGTTGCCGGATTGATGACCCGCTTCGGGATGAATGTGGTGCTGGCCCACCCGCCCGGATACGAAATCATGCCGGAAGTGGAGGCCGAGGCGGCCAAACAGGCAAAAGCTTCCGGCGGCTCGTTTACCAGGACCCACAGCATGCAGGAGGCCTTCACCGACGCGGATATCGTCTATCCCAAGAGCTGGGCGCCCTTTGCCGCGATGGAAAAGCGCACCGATCTGTTCGGCCAGGGTGATATGGAAGGAATCAAAGCCCTGGAAAAAGAGCTGCTTGCTCAAAACGCCGGGTTCAAGCAGTGGGAGTGCACCGAAGAGCTGATGAAGCGAACCCTTCAGGGAAAGGCACTTTACCTGCATTGCCTGCCGGCGGACATTACCGGCGTCAGCTGCGCTGCCGGCGAGGTGACGGCCTCGGTGTTCGACCGCTACCGGGACCCGCTTTACCGGCAGGCCAGCTACAAGCCCTACATCATCGCGGCAATGATCCTGCTCGCCCGTTTTAAAAACCCGGCCGATCTGCTCCAGAAACGGATGCAGGCTGCCCGGAAGCGTGTCCGATGACCTGCAACGACTTCAGGCCTGCCCGCCGGTCGCAGGCCGGGATGACCGATCCCAAGATCCGTTATGTTCAGTCCGGGTCCGGACGCTTCCACTGATAGGGCAGCTTGCGGATTTCACCCGGTTCGCTCATGGTCCGCAGCGCGTCCAGGGCATCGAGCAGAATCCGCCGCTGACGACCCACATTGCCCGGCTCTCCGAACATGCTGCCCCGCGCGAATTTGACCACCAGGGCCCGGGGCGGCTTGATGCGCGCCATCCGGTCCGGTTCGTTGCCCATCGAGATGGTGGGGATCCCCTCTTCTTCGAGCATTCGCTGAATCAGACCAACGGTCTGATGGCACTTGGGTCAGACCGGCACCAGCAGGGCGGCATCGACGCCGTCGGCCTTGATCCGGGATATCATTTGGGGGACCGTTTCGGTGACCAGGGGCACCACGTCGTTTACGTAGCTGTAAGAGTAGTGCGTGTCGATCAGCTTTCCGATCACGCCCTCTTGTTCCAGTTCGATGAGGCGGTGGATGGGAAAGATGATGTTGATGTCCTGTTCGGCCAGACTGTGATCGTACTGCGCATGGGCAATGCCGATCTGTTCCTGGCGGACGCTTTTGGGGATTTCGCGGATGGACGGATCCCCGTGAATCGATACCGTGTCGAAGGCCGGCTGGCTGTCCTTCAGATACAGCCCTCCGCTGGTGATCAGCGCGAACGTCTGCTCCGACGCATTCCCGGTGTAGGGCGTCCACGGAATATCGTCGGGCATGACAAAGGGGTATCGCTTTACGATTTCTGCCATTTTGCCGGCCTGAAAATCCGGCATGCTTTCCTCCACCCATTTTTCGTAGGCGGGCTTGAATGTCTCCAGGTCGATCGGCATGAGGATTCCTTTCTGTTTTCGGTTCGGCCGCCCCCTCAGACAATCGAACCGCCGGAGGGCGGCAGGTGGAATAAAAAGCTATTGGCCTATAGTAACCGATTTTTTCCCTCTGGCAACCCCTTAAATCCCCTGCGCCAAATGTCAGTTGGACAACAGCGCCCGTCTATACTATCGTCACCGATAAGCAGCCGCTCAAACGTATCGATCTCAGGGTATCGGATCATCCATGACCGGAAAATCCCCCCATCGCAAACCGCCCGGCAAAATCCGGCGCCTGTTTTTGGTTCTGGCCGGTGTGCTGCTGGCCGCAGTTGCAGCCCTGACCATCGGCGTCGTCTACCTGGCCCGCAATCCGTCCGCTGTCAAGCCGCTTGTCGAAAAGACGCTTTCCGTACAAACCGGAGCCTCCGTGCGCATCGAACGCCTTAACCTGGGAACCGATCCCCTGCGGCTGGATGCACAGGGCATTTCCGTTTCTCCGGGTGGGGCCACCGACGGTTTTCATTTATACGCCGCCGCGCTCACCGTTCGCGCAAACCTTTCCGGTTCCTTCGGCGGGCGAACCCTTTCCATCGATCTGCTGCGCCTGGAAAACTACACCGGCCGCTTCACCCCGCAGATGAAACTGCCGACTCGACCCGCCGGCCGGAAGCCGTCATTGCCCGGCCGGCTGCTCCAGCGCCTGGTGCAGCTTTTGCTTTTCTCCGACCTGGCAGTTCAGCGGGTCGAGGCGCTCAACGGAGAGCTGGTATTTACCACCGCCCACCAACAGGCGAGGATGACAATCGCGAGCATCCTGTCGGACCCGGACGGTGGCGTGCGGCTCGATGCAGATGCCCGGCTCGAAAGCGACGACGGACGACAACTCATGGAGCTGCCCGAAGTGCAGGTGGACATCGCCCCCCCCGGGCTGACGACTACCCGAAGCGTTAGCGGGCGTATCCAGCTGAGCGACGGGCGCATCGACGGTGGGCGGGTCGCCGCGGCCGGACTGACCGGTAACGCCGCGATCCGCTATGATCGAAATCTGAAGAAAATCGATCTTGCAGGACTGTCGTTGCGGGCCCGGATGGCAACCGGGTTCCGCGCAAAGGAAATCAGACCTAACGAGTTTGTGGCATCCTTGCAGGCAGATGCGTCCTATCAGCTGCCCAATGCGCAGCTGGAGGTTTCTCGCTGGTCCCTGGATTGCGAAAACCTGCTGAATCTTTCTGGAAGCGCCCGGCTGCAGGCCGGCCCTGCCTACCCTTTCCGCCTGCTGCTGACCGGAGGCCGCCTCGATGCAGCCGGACTGATGCGGCAGCTGGCACCATCCACCGACCATGGGTCAATGCCCCTGTCCATATCCGGTCCGGTGGACATCGTCGGTGACGTGGAAGGCCGGTTCGGCGAACCGCCGGAGAAATGGAACGGATCGCTGCGGGCATCTTTGGATCGAATGCCGCTGGCCTTTCGAGCGAATCCCTATCAAGTCAAAGGCCGGGTCGGCGGCAAGGTGCAGCTGACCGGCAACCTGCTCGATCCGCTGCTGCAGGCGGAGCTGACGGCCACAGAGGCAACTGTGACCGGAAGCCCGGTAGAGCTTGATCCTTTCGAAGCCGACATCGTTGCCACCGGACGGTACCCGCAATACCGAACCGGCCTTCACATCCGCGCCCCCCGGGTGCAGCTGAAGACCGGCAGCGGCAAATACCGCCTCCGGCAGGTGGTCGCATCTGCCGAAAACGGCAGCATCGACCTGCAATCCGGCGAAACGCTGTTTCCTGCCGTGGCGATTTCATCGGCCACCTTGCGCAACCTGTCGGTACAATTCGACAAATCGAAACAGGGACTGCGGGCCGTGCTGGATGGCAGCGACACCCGTCTGACAACGGCTGCTGTCGACTGGGGCCTGATACCTTCCGACTGGCACGTCGGCGGCAGCGACCGGATCTCGGCCACCGCGATTGTCGACGAACACCAGCAGGTGCTGGTCACCTCTAAGGTGTTCCTGTCCGGCGTCAGCGCCGCCAGCCCGGATGAACGATCCATCATCGACGGGCTGCAGGCATCTGCGGATGTCAACCTGCGCTGGCGGCCCGACAAGCGCCAGTGGTCCAGCGTTGCGCAGCTTTCGGTGGACAAAGGTGAGGCCCTGCTGGGCCGCTATTACCACAATTTCAACACCAACTCCCTGACCCTGTCCGGACGGGGCCAACAGGTGCTGCCTTCGCAGCAGATCGCCCTGGACGGAATTCGCCTGCAACTGAAGGGCCTGCTCGGCTTGCAGGCTTACGGAAGCGTATCGACCGCGGCCGCGCGTCCAACGCTTTCGGCAACCGTACTGGTGCCGGAGACCGAGCTGATCCCGCTGTACCGGCATTTTATCCTGGAACCCTACAAATTTGAAAACCCGTCTCTGGAGAAGCTGTCGTTCGGGGGTCGAATCAGCGGCGAACTTCAGCTCGCCAATTTGTCCGGCAGCTGGTCGGCTCGCGGCAGGCTCACCTGGAGAGAAGGCCACTTTTCGACCGGCGATCAGAGCGTATCGGCCACCGGCATCGAGCTCGATTTTCCGGTGTGGCACCAGCAGAGCCCGGCCGAAGGTCCTGCCCTGCCGGGCAGCCTGCGCATCGCCGCAATGCGTCTTCCGCTGATGCCGCAACAGCCGCTGCTGCTGCCCTTCAAGGCCGGCCCCGGCACATTGACCACCACCGTCCCTGTCGACATCGACGTCGGCGACGGAAAACTGAATTTAGGCCCCGTCCTCCTCCGGTCGGTCTATTCCGGCCGGCCGGAACTGACGACGAGTCTGTCCGTCAACGCGGTGAAGCTCGACACGCTTCTGGGAAAGGCCGGCGGCGTTTGCAGCGGCGGGCAGTTGAACGGCAGTCTCGATCGGGTGGAGCTGGCCGGCAGCACCGTGACGGGTCGCGGCAGGTTGATCGCATCGGTGTGCGGCGGGCGGGTCGAGATCCGAAACCCGGGCATCGGCAGGCTGTTCTCCTCCTCTCCGGCCGTTCGTTTCGATGCCGCCGTCGAAACCCTCGACCTGGAACAGCTCACCGCGGGGACCTCATTCGGCCGGATACAAGGCGTTTTAAACGGCTGGGTCCGCCAACTGGAAATCGTCAACGGTCAGCCCCAGTCGTTCGATCTGCTGCTGGAAACCGAGCAGGCCAAGGGCATACCGCAGAAAATCAACGTCCGCGCGGTGGAAAACATCGCCCGCCTGGGCGGTGGCGGGAGCCCCTTCATGGGGCTGGCCGGAACCGTGGTGACCCTGTTCAAGGAATTTTCCTACAGCAAGATCGGTGTCCGCGCCAGGCTGCATAACGACACTTTCCGCATCAATGGCATCATCCGGGAAGACGGCAAGGAGTACCTGGTGAAAAAAGGTGGTCTTTCCGGTGTGGATGTTGTAAATTTGAATCCCGACAACCGGATCAGCTTCAAGGACATGGTCAAACGTATCAAACGGATTCAACAGTCCGGCACAGGACCGGTAATCAAATGACCGGCACTGGGCAATGCCGGTATGTCTGTCAACCGCTGTGCAACCAGAGGATTCGGAGGAAATGATGACCGCACGCCATCGAACAATTCGGATCATGGCGTTTTCTGCCATCCTTTTGATTTTTGCCTGTGTGACCATCAACATCTACTTTCCGGCCGAAAAGGTGGAAACCGTAGCCGGTGAAATCGTGGAGGAGATCCGCGGACCGGAGTCCGAAGATGAGAAAAAAGAGGAGAATACGGCCGGTGAAAAGCAGGGTTTTTTCGGCGGCAAACCGGTGTTCGCCTCCCTGGTTTCCACGGCTTACGCCCAGGAGGTGACCCAGGTCTCGAACCCGACCATCCGGGGTCTGAAAGATCGGATGAAAGAGCGCTTCCCGCAGCTCAAACCCTGGTATGCCAGCAGGGTGCTGACCGAGGGCGACGACGGCTACGTGCAGCTGGGCGACGACCAGGGGCTGGGCATAAAGGAAAAAAGCGCGGTTCGCAACCTGCTGGCCGCCGAAAACAAGGACCGCGAACAGCTTTACCGCGAGGTGGCCAAGGCGTTGAACATCGATGCCGGACAGATCGACAAGGTGGCGGCAATCTTCGCCAAAGAATGGCAAAAATCGATCCGCTGACGATCTCTTTCGCATCGTCAGCCGATCCATTTTCGAAAAGCATTACAATAACAAAGGCGCTCTCGCTGGAATCCCATCCCGCGCAAGGGCGTCTTTTTTACTGCGTGCCCGTCACACCGGCAGTGATTGGCAGCGCAGCCGGCATTGACACTCTTGCGATTTATCAGTTGTCCGGCCAGCTTCACACATTGAGATGAAACATGCGCAAATCCGTTAAAAAATCGATATCGTCCAACTGGTTTCAACAATTCATGTATTTCTGCATTCGTCTTTATTCGTGGTCCTTTCGATTCACCGTCGAAAACGAAGAAGAATGGAAAACCCATTTAGACAATGGCGGACGGGTTCTGCTGTGCACCTGGCACCAGCAGTTTTTTTCGGCAATCCGCCATTTCAAAACGTACGAACCCTACCGCCCCTCATTGATGATCAGCCAGAGCAGCGACGGAGACATCATTGCCGGTATCGCCCGGCTCAGCGGCTGGTATCCGGTAAGAGGAAGTTCGTCAAAAGATGGAAGAAAAGCGCTGCGGGAAATGATCAAACGCTTGAAAGCATCCGGGCTCGCGGCTCATATTATGGACGGACCCCGCGGGCCCATCGGCAAAGTAAAGGCCGGTGCGATTCAGCTGGCCCTGATAAGCGATGCCGTTATCGTTCCCTTCTATGTTGCCGCCGACCGTGCCTGGTTTTTCAAAAGCTGGGACAGGTTCTTTGTTCCAAAACCTTTCGCCAGAGTGCACCTGCGCTTCGACACGCCGGTTCATCTTGTCAGGTCAAAATCCGAAGCCGGTTTTGAAAACCAGCGCAAACAGATCGAAGATATCATGATCAGGGAACTCAGGGGCATTTGAAAACGTCAGCGTTCCAAAACCCCGCTATTTTGCATCTATCCACACCCTTCCGCAAGTTTCACTCCCACAGTTTGTTTCGAGCACAATAAACCGTTTAGCCCCATGAATTCCCTCCGCTTCGATCTTACTGTCGTGCAGGGTCGATATCGATAATTGACTCCATCTTGTGATATTGGAAAGATCTCGGAAGTTTTGACAAATCCGCGTTTTTCTATCTATACTCCATTTATGTTCAATTCGCGTAATTTGCCCGAAAATATAGTTAATCTCAGCTTATCGGAGTAAATTTAGCTGACAGTCGATCGTTCGGCGAGAAAAAATATAAAGAGGTCTTTGATGGATATACACGTGAAGCAAGATTGTGACGGAGTGGACTGGAAGGCAGTTTCGGAAACATTGAAATGCGTCGGCATGAACTACGATGAACCCGATGTGCACAAAAGGGCTTTTGAAGCCAGCCACGTGACTGTTTTTGTCTATCGTGCTGATCGGTTGGTCGGTTTTGGACGTGCGATTTCCGATGGAGTCTACCAGGCTGCAATCTATGATTGTGCGGTTCTCCCTGAATACCAGGGCAAGGGGATCGGAAAAACAATCATGAAAAACATATTATCCAGGGTCTCTCATTGCAACGTCATTCTATATGCGTCACCAGGAAAAGAGGGATTCTACCAAACCCACGGATTTCGTAAGATGAAGACAGGTATGGCACTCTTTAGGAAAAGCGAAAAAATGAGACAACGTGGATTCACGGAATAAATGGCCGAAAATCAATTCACATCACCCAACATTTTTATAGTTTCAGGATCATATCTTCATAAATCCCTGAAAACCTGACTCTCATACCTTTGGTAAGTTATCTCTTATTGGGCTCTATTTACTTTGAACATACCAAAGCGAGACCTCGGAAAACGGAGTATTGAGGAGCAGTATTATTTTATGGAACATACCTGGTGTGACATTTGTAATAAAGCTGATTTAGGGCTGAATAATCCCAAAGAGTATGAGAAAAATGGTAGGATCCATATTGCTGGAAATTGTCTTGCGTGTGGGAATAAAGTTGTTTCAGAGATTATTGAAAAGAGCGTTTAGGACATTTGATTTCTGTTATCTATCAATACATTTCAATCCCATTGGAGATTGGCGATAGTGGCAAG
>Ga0209536_100001701_pt1 | contig 36038 bp, 40 predicted proteins | sample DeeMarSeWOR28_12_FD_187461 | JGI IMG/M metagenome (GOLD analysis project Ga0209536, IMG submission 187461) | Marine sediment microbial communities from White Oak River estuary, North Carolina - WOR-2-8_12 (SPAdes) (version 2) | ecosystem: Environmental > Aquatic > Marine > Intertidal zone >...
TTTGAACCGGCGATCTTTGCCGCGTGAGGGCAACGTCCTAGCCAGCTAGACTATCGGCCCAACCGTATCCCAGAATTCAAAATACTGATTAACCCTTCATAAAACCTTTCCTTAACTAAAACAGAGAAACTCACAACCGAAAATTGAGAAAAACCTGAGAGTTGTAATTTAGAATGCCCTTCCAAAAAAATGCTGATATGGAAGAAGACAATAAATACGAAGGCATCCTTCTTTTTCTGTGCTTTCTGATTAGTTCAATATTAGGTTATTCCATAACTCAATACATGGCATTAATATGAGTAGGGTATTATCAAAACTAAATACCGAAAAGCATGTGAGCCCCGACCAAATAGCCGATTATTGCTCCGGAACATAGGAAGGGTAACCCCGCTTGAGGATTTCCTTTGATTACAAAAGTCATTAGCGCAATAAACCCCGCAATTGTGCCAGCTAAAACAGACAATGCTATAGCCAAACCATTATTGGCTAGACTATGGAAAGCTGCTACAGCTAAAATTCCCGGAAACACAATATCTCCTACACCTAAGAAGTAGGCTTCTCGCTTTTCCTTGTCTTTCAGTTTTTGTTTCAACCTTTTTCTTTCTTTAAGTAAAGAGTAGCCTCTTCTTTTCGGGATGACAAATAAAACAGGCAGTTTTAGATCCATAACGTTGTCGGCAAGATCTATCATATGTTTTGTTTTATAGACTGAAAACGCATCATATGCAGCCATTACGATCAATAAGACGATAATTATCCAGATATCTAGTGAAATGCCTAACATAGCGATGGCACCGACTCCAGTCAAGATCGCAATTGCATTTATTACATACCATTCAGGTTTCTTTACAAGTGCTACAATCAAAACTGATGCGGCGGTTATTGACAATGCAAGACTTGCCAGTGAGCTAACGACTAGTTTTAGAATTAAGGGATAGAAAACATAGATACTTAGTAATGTAGTAGCACCCAGGAAGATGATTCTTACCGCTTGCGTTTTTCCTAGTTTTATAATTACTAGAATAATGCCTGTAAATACTAGCATAATAATGAAGAAATATGCGATATTGAAGGGGTCGCTTGGATTTTCAAACGCCACTATGTTTGCAGCTTCAAACGGACCTGTTACTAAAAACGCTAATAGATCGACTACAACAAATAAGCCAGCCATAACCAAGATGGGTAAAAAGTCAACGGCTTCTCTGCTTTCGTTCATATTTAGAGAAAGAATAATTACCTATTTATCAATTTCTCGGGTATTAACTTCATTTAGATGCGGCTTTTTATTGGGTTTTGAGCATTAGAGTAACATAGGACTATCGTTTACATTTATCTGTAATTTTGAATTCTTAATGATATTGAATTTTGATTTCTTTTCAGAGATAGTACAAAGTTTGATATGTTGTTGCTTCGGGAATTGAGTATATATTTTCTCATCAATCTTGTGATATACGAATCAGAGTCAAGGAGAAAGAAGATTTGACAATTTTGGTGCGAGATCCAAAGAATCGCTACTCAGCACAGCTTGTAATCGCGGCTTTAGATGAAGCTCCCGGTATCGGTCTCACAATAACTGAAATGAAGGATACTTTGGGTGATATTCCTGTTCTTGTGGTGGATGGTAAAAGCAAAGATCGCACAGGAGAAATTGCGAAGAATCTTGGTGCAAGAGTAGTATGTCAAGAAGGAAAAGGCAAAGGGGATGCGTTGGCGAAGGCTCGTGAATACATTAAACTCGATTGTGATTATGTAATTCTTACGGATGCTGACTACACTTATCCTGCTGAATATGTTCCTGATATGATAAGGATATTGGAGGATGATCCTCAAATAGGGATGGTCTGTGGCAATAGGCTAATCGAATCTGTTGATGAAGAAGCTTTGCGCGGTGTTTTTCACGTCGGAAACAAATTCTTGCGTTTTGCTCATAATATGTTGAACGGTGAACCTTTGGATGATCCTTTGACAGGGTTAAGAGTAATAAGAACTCAAATTCTGCGTAGTTGGTATGTGAAATCTAAAGGCTTTGACATTGAAGTCGAAATGAATCATTTTGTAGAGCGGAGTGGTTTTAAAATTCAGGAGATTCCGATTTGTTATAGAGCACGATTGGGTGAAAAGAAACTAAAAGTGAGCCACGGTTTAACTATATTGAAAAGAATTTTGCTGGAAAAATTTGTTTCATATTAATGTAAAGAGTCACGATTTCTTTTTTACATTGTTAGTAGCGTTCAAGCAAGACCATTACTGAGTACTACGAGAAAGGTATTGGTTGACTATTCATTTCCGACAAAAGGCTTTTGCATTCTTGACTTTCAATTAATTCTAGATCATTTCCAACTATGAACTGCAATTATTATAAGTTACTGATAGAAATTCAAATGCAGTTATCTTTCCATCAATAGCTTTTCTAGGTTTGCTTTCACGTTTTCTTTCTGTTTATTCTTGAAATACCAATTGATGGTCTCTTCGAAACCTTCTGAATAATTGAATTTCGGACTCCAGTTGAGGAGATTTTTTGCATTAGTCAAGTCAGCTGCTCTCGAAGCTACACCCTGCGGCTTCTCTGTATCATGAAATATCTTGTTTGGTCTCCAGTTTGTTATTTTGAATATTAGCTCTGCAGCTTGATTAATTGTTATCCTGTCATCTCTGCCAGCGTTAACTGGAGAACCATTTTCGATCTTCTGCGATGCTATAATGAGGGCGTCTGCGATGTCTTGAACATATGTGAAGTTTCTGTCTTGTTCACCTGTTCCCCATATAACGTATGGGTCTTGGTTGACAAACGCCTTAGCTATTAGAGCAATAATCGCGTGAGTTTCGTTTTCACGTGGACCATAAGCTGTAAAAATTCTGACGGAAGCGGTTTTCATTCCGTACTCCTTGTGGTATGCTTTGAGACTCATTTCTCCCATAAGTTTTGCCCAACCATACTCTAGATCCGCAAAAGCTTTGTCACGAGCAAATGGATCAGCGTCTTCTTCTTTGAGCAGATAATTGGATCCCGTTGTGTCTTGCAAATATGAAGGGTAAACACAAGCAGAACTTGCGAAGCATATTCGGTCCACCCCAGCGTTGAATGCTTCTTCAAAAACTAGCTGGTCTAATGCCATGTTAGTGCAGCATTCCGCTGGATGTGTATGAATGTAGCCTCTTCCTCCATGAAGAGCAGCCAAATGAAAAACTATTTCAACGTCTTCCATGACTGTGTGAGTAAAAGCCCTGTCTTTCAAGTTACCTTGATTTACCAAGAGATTGGTACTTTCCCAAGTTCTAGAATTCTTTTGCTTCCAAGAATATTCAAGATTGGAAAGCTGGCCGCTCGAAAAATCGTCGGCAACAACTACATTGGCTCCTTGGCTTAGCAAAGTGTTTACTAGATGACTTCCAATGAATGAGGCGCCACCTGTTACCAACACATTTTTTCCTTTCATTACAATACACCTTATTTACCATAAAGACCTCGAGTTTGCTTATTTACTTTATTGAATTCAAGAGAATTTTAGAACTATAGAAGATCTCTCATAGCAAAAGAGAATGACAAAAATTTAGAAATCAATCTTAGAATCTTGCTCAGTTTATTTATGAGTGAGTCAAGACAACCATATTAAGAAAACGTAAATAAGTACGAAAAGCATCAAACAGTAACCGAAATCATTCAAGTTGCCGAGGTAGCTCAGCCTGGGAGAGCGCTCGGCTGAAGACCGAGTTGTCGCCGGTTCAAACCCGGCCCTCGGCATTTTGAGGGACTTTAACATAAACCCATAATGGATCAGCTTAACTTATTGGATTTAGATTATATAGTGCCTCAGAACTTTTTGAAGATTCTTCGGGGTTTCCATTGTTTGCCTTAATAGTCTCAAGATTTCAGGTTGAAGTCTGCAAATATCCTGCAAATTAATTAGCCCAATTAGACGATTCTCGCGAGTAACGGGAAGGTTTTTAATTTTGTTTTTAAACATAAGTCGCGCAGCTTCTTCCAAATGTGTGCTGGGGTCAATAGTCACCAGAGGACTTGACATTATGTTCTTAACTTTTGTCTTCCTAGAATTCCTATCTTCTGCAACTATACGTTTCAAGATGTCTCTTTCAGTAAGGATTCCTTGCGCTTTTTCTTTTACGGTGATAATAATTGCGCTTACGCCTTCTTGAACCATGATTTCTGCAGCTTTCTTTGCAGAAAAATTTTCGTCTATGATAGCAACCTTTGTGTTCATTACAGCCTCAGCTTTGATAGGAATAGCCAATTTCTCTTTCAGATTATTTTCAGATTCAGCATTAGACAAAGAGTCACACCATAAAAGAGTATGACTATTCTGAATTAAAAACTTCCACTTCGTGCTTATGGAACCAATTCAAATTAAAACAGGTTTACAATAAATTGAGAAGATTTGTGTCCTTGTACATATATAAGCCGATAGGTATTAGTAATATTTCAGATGTTTTTGGAGTATTACGTTTTCATTCTTCACGCATTATTAATAGAGGTTTAGATGCTTCCTTCTTCATAATTTTCCTTATTTCAATCTCATCTAGATATTCTGAATCTAATTCATTTTCATGGAATCTTGACTCATTAAGAATTAAATGAATTTCACCGTTAGAAGATCTTTTCTTAATTAAATGCACTTTCTTCGTTGCCCAACCCCAACAAAGTATAGCTTAAGAGTCAAAAATAAATTTGTTCGAAAAATTTATTGAAACATTATCAATTAGTATATTATCAATTATAGGGTTTCTGTTCATAAAATCCTCTTTACAAGCGTTTAGATCCAATATTCTGAAGAATACCCAGAGTTTCTGTTTATTAAACAACCTTAGTGAAAGTGACTATCTAGATTGCATTAAAAACGATTGAAGATTTAACCAAAAGAATTAACAGTATTACTGTGAATATGAGGTTTTATGGATGATAAACTGTTTGAAATGAAGAAAAGTTTGAGAGAAGATTGGACAGTACTTCCTTTTCTAACGCTGACACTTTTGGGTTTTGTTATTGCAGTTGTCGATTTTGTTTTTCGGCAAAACTTCAATCTCCAAGTTTTTGCTATTGCTGGATTGTCCTTGTTTTTGGTTGGAGGCATTATCCGTATGAAAGCGCGATTGCATTTAAAAAGGAAAGGGGGATTTAGCAGTTTAACTGGAACCGCGCAACTTCAGATAGTGAAGAAGCATCAACTAGTAATAGATGGCCCCTACAGATATATACGCCATCCACTATATCTGGGTGAAATCTTGAGAAATCTGGGAGTTGTTGTACTCTTTTCAAGCGTCTATGGGATATTAATAGTTATACTCGCTTCAGTCTTCTTGGTCTTTCGTATTCAAATTGAAGAGAAAATGCTTATCGTCGTATTCGGTGAGGAATACAAAGAATACGCAAGAAACACAAAGAAAATTATTCCTCACTTCTATTAAGAAATGATTCAGAACGATTTTGTGATAATCAAATTATAGTATGTTCGACAAGTATTTGCCTTAGCGGTTGAGCAAAGAGGATAGCTATCAGGTTGTCGATAGTTTTTGGTTCCAAATCCGAATTACACTGACATTAGCATAAAAACAAAGGAAAAAAGGGGTAAAAAAAAGCAGTTTTTTGGCATTAGGGGTGTGGGGTAGTAAGCAACCTTGCTGCTTCTGTTTCTGTCCACGCTCTCATTGTCACTGTACGGACATTACCCATACTAGCTACACATAGAAGAATAGCCATAGCATCGTCATCATTTGGAACTTCAATTATCGCTACAAAATCATACTTTCCCATTGTGTAAAAAACCTGCATCTTTCCTCCAGCCTTGTTAACCATACCATGAACTGACTCCGCTCTTTTGGGTGCTTCAGTAATTTTTCGTATCCCTTGGTCAGTCCAGTTGCCAAGCACTACAAAAACAGGTATAACGTTCACCTCCACAAAAATTTGACCTGCCTTTGAAATAAAAGCCTTTGGTTCTTAACGAGTTTTTGATTTGTTGTCTTTGAATTTACTTTTTTAGTTCGAAAAAATTTGAGTATTAATCTAGAATAGTAGAAACCTTTGATGGTCAAATTTGATATGTAGGATTATTGAGTAATTATCAATAAATTGTAGAAGTGAAACATTGGATTATTAGACAAGAGAGAATGAGGTTATGTCGCAGTGAATTGGGAAAAAGAAAATGATGAGTTTGAGAAAACACTCGATCCTGTTGACTGGGAATCTATGCGAAAGCTAGGTCATAAGATGCTTGATGACATGGTGGATTACATTAAAACTGTGCGAGAACGGCCTGTGTGGCAACACGTCCCTGATCATGTTAAAGCTTGCTTTCGAAAGCCTTTACCGAGACATCCACAGCCTCCAGAAGAAATTTACAAAGAGTTTGTTGAAAAGGTATTGCCCTACCCAATGGGAAATATTCATCCTCGCTTTTGGGGTTGGATACTCGGAACTGGAACAGTTATGGGTGCGTTTGCCGAACTGCTAGCAGCTTCAATGAACACGAACACCGGCGGTGGCGACAACCATATTGCCAATCACGTTGAAAAACAGGTAATTGACTGGATAAAAGAAATGCTGAAATATCCTCGTTCATCGAGCGGACTCTTGACCAGTGGCTGTTCAGCCGCAAATATTATTGGATTGGCAGTCGCTAGAAATGCAAAATCAAGTTTTAACATCCGTCGCAAAGGACTCCAATCAGCATTAAAAAAGATGGTGCTTTATGCTTCTCAAGAAGTTCACTGTTCAATTCAAAAAGCCGTCGAGTTGCTAGGATTGGGTAATGAGGCTCTCCGCCTTATATCTGTAAATGATTATTTCCAGATTGACCTTCAAATGTTGAAAGCGATTATTAACAAAGACCGGAAAGATGGGTATCTACCATTTTGCGTCATTGGTGCAGCGGGAACAACAAACACTGGAGGAATTGATGATCTAACCGCGCTTGCTAATCTCTGCAGAAAGGAAAAACTATGGTTCCACGTTGACGGAGCATTTGGAGCATGGACTGCACTAACACCAAAATCGAAAAGCAAAGTTAATGGTATTGAAAAATCTGACTCCTTGGCGCTAGACTTGCATAAGTGGATGTCTATGCCATATGAGATCGGCTGCATACTTGTGCGTAATGAGAACCAACATCGTGAAGCTTTCTCACTAATGCCAGACTATCTTGCTCATGGAGAAGGAGGACGAGGTTTAAGCGGGGGGGATTTGCCATGGTTCAGCGACTATGGCTTCCAGCTTTCACGAGGATTTCGAGCGTTGAAGGCTTGGATGTGCCTAAAGGAACAAGGCAGTAGCAAATATGGCCATTTAATCCAGAAGAACATTGATCAAGCTTTATACTTGGGTGAACTTATTGAGGAATCACCAGAATTAGAGCTTTTAGCGCCTATCACACTTAACGTTGTATGTTTTCGCTATGTTCAACCAGGCTTAGATGAGTATGCTCTGGATAAGGTTAACAGACAAATCATTATTGAATTACAGGAACAGGCCGTGGCTGTAATAAGTGGCACCGTAATCAAAGGAAAAAATGTTCTGCGCGCAGCAAACTGCAATCACCGTAGTTGTCGAAAAGACTTTCATTTTCTCATTAGAGAAGTGATACGAATTGGAAAGGAGGTAGCTTCAAACCCTCAGCAATAAGCCTAGAAGCTGCTGTTCAGTTCGCATCTTTGGGTTATTGTCAACAAGTTTGTTATGTGTCTTTCTAAGGACATATATCGATTTCTGGAATATGTCAACTCTCAAAACAACGCATATATTAAGTCTTGCGATGTAATATGTAGTTAAGTATAACATATGAACAGTTGTACACAACTACACATGAGATGAAAAATATGACAGAAACAGTAAACTTAAACCCTCCTTGTATGATTCAGATTAGCAGGAAGAGCCAGAAAAAAAGTGAAGATAAGTTTGATGTTGTTATTTTGGAGGCGATTGAAGAAAGCCTTGGCTCGTTTCGAGCTTTTGACAAACAAGAAGTTTACTTCCATTTAAAAAACACTTACAATATTAGTAAGAGAGAAATTCCGCGAAAAATCGAAGAGTTTGCGTTTGCAATGGAAAAGATTTTTGGAATTGGATCAAGACTGATTGAAATCAGGATAATTGAGGCGATACATAAGAAAATCCCGGAGTTTGTTTTTACCTCCAAAACAAACGCTGTAATATTTGAGGAATATGTAACTAGTCTCAGAGCGTTCTTGCTCCATTCTCCATAGTTGAAGCATCATTTTATTCCTTGCAAATTGTAGTACTCAGCAGATGTTTTTAGTATCATTAGCAGAGTAACTCCGCAAAAGCGGCGATGTTGTTATATCTAGCTACAAGTAAATAAAAAACTGGTTTTAGTCATACTCTTAGAGACTGAGAGATCTCCAATACGTCTTTCATTGTGTTCCTGAATGTCTTTGTTATGTCTTCCGCATAGATTGCTCTGCTTTTAATACCTTTTTGAACTGCTCCAGCTGCTATGAAACACGCGCCTATAGTTTCGCTTATTGGAGTGGGTTCTGGGAAGACGATTAGCGATAAACCGATTTTAATAAGTCTTGATTTGTTACCTTGACGCCATAGTTTCTTTGTATCCGCAGCAGCTTTTCCCGTGCTTTTTATTGCTCCGATCACATCAGCATAGCTTTCGCTTAGCTCTTTCAAGGCTCTGGTTGTGGCTTCAACTTGGTCCGACTTCATTGAACATAACCTTGCTTTGGATATAGTGACTTTCTTAGCTCAAAAGCTTTCAGGGGAGAAATCATGGAATCTCGGGGTTTTTTTGGTTTGATAGAGGCGAGTTTTTTATTAAACCACTTGAAAAATGGATGGTGTGTTGTTTGTACTTTCGCATTAAATTGTCAATTTCGAGGCTGGTTCTAAACTGGGAACTCACCCATCGGTGTTGTCGTATCTAACTATTGAGAACATTTCATATTTATCGCCTATAGCTTTCCTTCCATCAAGATAGCATAATTCTATTAGAAATCCTATTCCAACCACTTTCCCTCCCAGCTTTTCAACCAAACTAATGTTAGCCTTTATGGTTCCTCCTGTGGCAAGCAAATCGTCAATTAATAAAACCTTTTGATCTTTCTCAATAGCGTCTTCATGAACTTCTATTGTGTCACACTCGTATTCTTTCTTGTAGGTGAGGTCCACACACTTGAACGGTAGTTTCCCTTTTTTCCTTATTGGAACAAACCCCACTCCAAGCTCATACGCTAACGCTGCGCCGACGATAAAGCCTCTAGCTTCATTTGAAACGATAACATCTATAGCTTTGCCCCTGTAGTGATCAGCCAATAATCGAATGCTCTCTTTGAAGCATTTTTTGTCTTTTAGAAGAGGTGTGATATCCCAGAAAACCACACCTTTAAACTCAGGTATTCTTCGAATTTTTGATTTGAGTTCTAACCTGCAATTTTCAATTGTGTTCAATTCCAATTTCTCCTTTAAAGGAATGCGCCCCTTAATGCGTTTTTGCATTCGCAAGAACGGGCTTTTGGCAAACGCTTAACTGCTTCTAAGATTATGCTCTTGACTTTTTTAACACTGGCTTTCATTGTAGCTACAACTTCTTCTGCGCTAACCACATGTTCCTTCCACACGTCAAAATCTGTAACTGTTGATATTGAAGCGTAGCATAATTCGGCTTCGCGTGCCAGAACACATTCTGGAACAAGTGTCATGCCAATTATGTCTGCATCCCAGCTTTTGAAAAGCTTCGACTCTGCTTTAGTTGAAAAGCGCGGACCTTCAATGCAAACGTATGTTCCAGTAGAGTGGGCACGGATACCCATTTCTTCAGATATTGACATGAGTACCTGCCTAATTTCAGGACATATCGGCTCAGCCACTGATATATGGCACACTTTGTTGTCCGTATAAAAAGACTGCTCGCGTTTAGTGGTACGGTCAATAAACTGGTCAACAAACACAACATCTCCGGGTTTGTAATCTTCCTTTAACGAGCCAACAGCGGAAGGTGCCAGAATCCGTGTAACACCTAGTTTCTTCAAGGCAAAAATATTAGCTCGCGAATTAACTTCTGTTGGTCTTATGGTATGCTTCTTTCCATGCCGTGGCAAAAACGCCACACTCCTTCCCGCCAACTCACCTATTGTGATTGCGTCAGAAGGCGCACCATACGGCGTCTCCATGACTATTTCTCTAATGTTCTTGAGTAGTTGCGGGTCATAAACACCTGTTCCACCAATTATGCCGATTTCAGCTTGCATGGAAATTTACTTCAAGCATTCCACTTATAAGAATACCGACTGAAACCTCAAACATGATAGGTTTTTTCTCCGTTTCCAATTCGGATTTGTTTGCAGACACTTAATAAAAGAGGCCTATGTCAATATTATTGGAGAAGGCTTTTGTGGAATATAATCAAAAAAGGAAAAAGAATAGGCTGGCAAAAGAAAAAAGCCCGTATCTGCTCCAGCATGCCTACAATCCTATAGACTGGTATCCGTGGAGCGAAGAGGCTTTTGAAGCGGCAAAAGCGCAAAACAAACCAGTTTTTGTTTCCATAGGTTACTCGGCATGTCATTGGTGTCATGTCATGGAGAAGGAAAGCTTTAATGATGATGAAGTAGCCAAGCTGATGAATGATACTTTTGTATGCGTGAAGGTTGATAGGGAAGAAAGACCTGACCTTGATAGCGCCTATATGACATTGTGTCAGATTGTGGGGAGAAATTGCGGTTGGCCGCTCAATGTAATAATGACACCAGACAAGAATCCGTTCTTCGCAACCAGCTTCATACCAAAGAATAGCAGGTTCGGTTTAGTGGGTATGCTTGATCTTATTCCTCAAATTGAGGACATCTGGAAAAACCGCAGATCAGACTTGGAGAACTTGGGGGAAGACATTAAACGCAGGATAGCAATTTTCGAGAAGAAAACTCTGGGAGAAGAGTTAGAAGAAGATATTTTGGATGATGCCTATGAGAAGCTTGTCTTAAGCTTTGACGAGGAGAAGGGCGGATTTGGAAGTGCTCCAAAGTTTCCCTCACCACATAGACTTCTTTTCTTATTGCGGTACTGGAATCGAACCAAAGAGAAAAAAGCGTTGGCAATGGCTGAAAAGACGTTACGAGCTATGCGCATGGGTGGCATATTTGATCAAGTAGGCTTTGGTTTTCATCGCTACTCAGTAGACGGAGGGTGGTTAGTTCCACATTTTGAAAAGATGTTGTATGACCAAGCGTTGTTAGCGCTGACTTATACAGAAGCATTTCAAGCTATAGGTGCGGGCAAGTTTATGATAACCGCTAAAGAAGTTTTAGAGTACGTTCTTAAAGATTTAACTTCGCAGGAGGGTGGTTTCTATACTGCTGTAGATGCAGATAGTGAAGGCGAGGAGGGCAAATTCTACTTGTGGACTGAAAAAGAAATCAGGAAAGCCTTATCCCCTAAAGATGCTGAGCTAGCTATTACACTTTTTGGCATTAGACCTGAAGGAAATTATGCTGAGGCAGGACGAACATTGAATGGAAAAAACATACTTCATCTGGCAAGACCGTTGGAACAGGTGGCTTCAGAATCCCAATTAACCGTAGACGAGCTAATCCTTAGACTAGAAAAAATCTGCAAATTATTGTTTAAAGTTAGAGAAAAAAGAGTACGCCCAACTAGAGACGACAAGATCTTAGTTGACTGGAACGGACTGATGATTGCCGCTTTTGCAAAAGCCAGCACCGTTTTCAGTGAACCTCGGTACCTCCAAGCCGCAATAAAAGCTACTGATTTCTTGTTAGAGAAAATGAAGGACAAGAAAGGAACACTTTATCATCGATACGCTAAAGGTGAGAAGGCTGTAGAGGGATTCATGGATGATTACGCTTTTCTTATTTGGGGACTGATTGAAATTTATGAGTCAAACTTAGAGGAGTCTTATCTGAAGGCGGCGGTTGAACTAACCAAAATCATGATTTCACGTTTTTGGGACGATAATGAAGGTGGCTTCTTCTTAACAACAAAAGACACGATTAGTATTATGCCTAGAAGAAAACAAGCTTATGATGGCGCATTGCCTTCAGGTAATTCCGTAGCGTTGCTGAATATGCTACGGTTGGCTTTCTTAACTGGAGACAAAGAGTACGGAGAGCTTGCTGATCGGATAATCAAGGTTTTCTCTGAGGATGTTAAGAGCGCTCCTACGGCACACACGTTTTTTCTTCTTGGAGTAGATTTCGCTATCGGACCATCATACAATGTTATTTTGATCGGTAACTTACAGGAAGAAAACCTGAAGAAAATGCGTGCCGCTTTGAAAAGTGGCTATATGCCGAACAAGGTTATTTCGCTACAGCAACCAGATAAGGCAGGTTTAGGTTACCAGAGAATTCAAGGTAAAGCCACGGCTTACGTTTGTCGGGGGCAGATATGCCTTTCTCCAACGAATAAACCAGAAAAAATTCGTGAGTTTCTTGGGTTGATATAACATCATGAAAAAAGTGTTTATTTCAGGGCCTATTCTGGGCATGGAAACCAATCAAGGTTATAGAAGAACCATAGCTGAAATCTGCGAGAGACTAGGGTTTGACGTTATTGATCCTTGGCATCGTGAAAAAAGTCTCTATGAAGGTGATGAGGAATGGTGGTGGCCTAATGTTCCCGCCCAAGGCTTTGTAAAAAGAGATTTGGAGGACGCTGAACGATGCGACATCATGATTGTCTATCTACCTAAGCTTTCTGCAGGAGCATGTATGGAACTATTCTATGCCAAACGTAAGGGCAAAAAGGTCATAGTTGTATCTGAAATAGAAAGTCTAAGCCCCTGGATTGAGATACACTCAGACCTTATCATAAAAAAAATTGATTCTCTAAAGGATGAACTTAGAAAGTTCCAATAGGAAAAAAGTAAATCAACAACAAGTAGGTCTGTCAACTAAGAAGTAAAAAATAGCTGAGGCGCCTGTTTTGAGTAACAACCGTCGTTCGCTAGTGAAAAGTTTTGAAGGAATCTACGTATTAGTAATCCAAGTTGAAGAAGATATTGAAGCAGAAGTTGGTGCGCTAGGCAGAACAATTTTTACCAAGGGTTTGTATGCTTATGTTGGATCGGCACAGACAAATATGGAACAGCGGATAAAGCGCCACCTTAGAAGGAAAAAGCGAAGGTTCTGGCACATTGATTACTTACTCGATAACCCTAAAGTAAAGATTATAAAAGTTTTTTTCAAAGAAGGGGATAAGACGGAAGAATGCAAAACTGCTAACTATCTTAGCGAAAAGGGAGAGCTAATAGCGAGTTTCGGTTGCTCAGACTGCAAGTGTAAAAGCCATCTATTTCACGTTAAGAATTTCAGATTTCTACTAGGAACTATGAAAGTATTCTCCATAGAAACATAACGCTTTTTAAGAGATGATAGGGAAGAATACGTAGTCTATCATTGAAGCGGTTGTAGTCTAGTTTGGCTAGGACATCAGCCTGCCACGCTGACGACCCGGGTTCAAATCCCGGCGACCGCACCAAAGAAGTGACTTCTTGGGAGGAGAAGACATAAGCATTTTTTATGCGTTAATGTTCTTTAGAGCCAACATGCATCCACAAAGAAGACCATTCAATTTTAGAGTTCTCATTCTCGATTTGTGCAGGTATATGGTTAATGTAGCAATGCGTCAAAACTGAATTTATTTTAGACAAGAAAATCATTTATATCGTGATATTGGTAGCGTCATAATAATGAAGAGGACGTAATAGTTTGAAAAAAATTAGATTTGGTGTTTTTCTTCCCTTTTACGGATTTAATGCTGGAAGGAGAACCCTCAATTCTCCTTTTAACCTCCTTCGCGATGTGGTTTTAGAATGCGAAAAATCAGGATACGATTGCGTTTGGTTAGATGACCATCTTATGTTTGGAAAACAGCCTATACTCGAGTGCTGGACAAAACTCTCTGCACTCTCAACAATAACTTCAGAAATAAGGTTAGGCACTATGGTGCTCTGCAACTCTTTCAGAAATCCAGCTTTGCTCGCCAAGATGTCAGCCACGCTTGATGTAATATCGAATGGCAGATTAGAGTTTGGCATAGGAATGGGAACTCAAAAAGAAGAGCATGAAGCTTATGGGATACCGTTTCCTAAGCCCCGAGAAAGAGCAGACCGTATGCGAGAGACGGTGGAAATAGTAAAGAAACTTTGGACCGAAGAAAAAACAAATTATGAAGGAAGATATTACAAGACAAGTGAAGCTTTATCTGAGCCCAAGCCTGTGCAGAAGCCTCATCCGCCTATAACAATAGGAGGCGGCGGGGAAAAACTCACACTAAAAGTGATTGCTGAACATGCCGATCGGTATGACTGGGGTTACGTGTCATCATTGGAGTTATACAAGCATAAACTAGAGGTTTTGGAAGGCTATTGTGAAGCAGCGGGTAGAGACTTCAAGTCCATAGAGAAGTCAGCTTGGCTCGGCGGTCAAATTTTCATTGTGCCAGACCAGAAAGAACTTATTAAAAAAGTTAAACAGTTGAAACCGAAGGAAATTTCGCTGAAAGATTTCAAGAAATACAATTCTATAGCCACTCCACAAGGGTACAGACAGGAAATACAGCAATATGCAAAGTTAGGTGTAACTTATTTCATGTTATTTTTCGGAGACCTTCCAGAAGTGAGTAGCTTGAAATTCTTCGCGGAAGAAGTTGTTAAAAAGATCAAAACAAATGACAGCGAAGACTCTCTCTAGGAGAGAAGTGAACATATGAGCGCAATTGGCAAGAAGCAAAACAGTAAATTCGCGATAAAGGAAGCCGATGAAGTAGAGATACTTAGCTTGGTCGATAGCTCAGTGGATTTCCAATCTCACGTCAACAAACAACAAGTCCTATCGTTTAGGAAGTGGAAACAGGAACGAGAAGGGAAAAGGATTAACAAACTTTATCTAGATTTGCCATTTGCTGAACATGGGTTTTCATTTTTTATTCGAGTTTTCAGCGGAGACACATCGAGTTGTATTTTGTTTGATACAGGTGGAAGCCCTCTGGCAATTTTAAAAAACGCAGAGCGAATGGGCTTAGATCTGAGCGAGATACAATGTATTGTTCTGTCTCATGGCCACTATGACCATTTCGGTGGACTCGTAGCAGCAGTCAAAGCGATCGGCAAATCCGATTTACCAATTATTGTTCATAAGAATATGTTCAGAAAAAGAGGATCAATCAATGCTATGGGAAAAGTTCGTCGATATCCAGATTTCCCAAGTGAAAACCAGTTAAATTCAGCTAAGCTTGTCAGCACTAAACAGCCATCTTTAACAGCGAATGGTATGGTTTGCGTAACCGGGGAGATTCCTCGAAGAACCAGTTTTGAGGTAGGTTATATGCAGCACAAAACCTTTGTGAACGGAGTATGGAAGTCTGATCCTTTAATTATGGATGAACGCGCAATCGGAATAAACTTAAAACGAAAAGGACTAGTTGTCCTTTCGGGTTGTGCCCACGCCGGCATAATAAACACAGTGAATTATGTGCAACAAATCACAGGAATCAAGAAAGTTTACGCCGTTATGGGAGGGTTTCACCTTGCCGGCAAAGCTTTCGAGAATCGAATCCAGCCAACGATTAAAGAGCTCAAGAGAATAAATCCCCATTTAATTGTACCTTCGCATTGCACAGGGTGGAAAGCGATGTGCACTATTGCTAAAACGTTGCCTGAGGCTTTCGTGTGGAACAGTGTTGGAAACTTGTACAGATTTTAGAGATTGAGCGAAGAAATGGCTTTTGCAGGTTTTTTCGTGAAGGGTTAAATAGCATTTTCTCTGAATTTTATGGAGGTTTGATAAAATGAAGCGTAAAGGGCCTCTTTTTATTCTCCCTTGGAGGTGCACTTTTTCCTGTGATAGCAACTGTGCGCATTGTGCTTCCGCAGGGAAGGCGCCTTTCCCCGATGAAGTGGATACTGCAAGTGCCAAACGTATTGTGGACCAGGTATACGATTTTGGGGCAAGCTGGCTTGGGATAAGCGGTGGAGAACCGTTTCTGCGAAAAGATCTGTTTGACGTAATAGCGTACGCTAGGAAAACCGGCTTGAACGCGAGTATAATAACAGATGGACATCTACTGAATGATGAAGCCTTTGGGAATATTGTCAAGAATGAAGTTCGCGTGTCAGTGAGTATCGATGGAGCAGAAAAGATGAATGATGAGATTCGAGGAAAGGGTTCACATGCCAAAGCGGTTTCTGCGGTTAGACGGCTGTCAGGCGCGGGACTGCTAAACTGTCTAGTGTACACATTTGCCAATACTGGCGACTCTGCCACGAACGTAAAAGAGGAGGATTTTACACATGTACTTGATTTGGCTGAAAAATATAAAGCTCGTTGGGTTATCTATCATGGTTTCATTCCATATAGCCAAGACAAAAAAAGTTGGAAGGCGGATCCTTCGCCGCGGCAATACGAGTGGGCATGGAACAAACTTTACGACTTGCGTTCAAAGTACAAGGGAAAACCTGAAATCAATGTTTATTGCCCATTTTTCGCCCGAATAGCTAAGCAAAGGGGGCTTCCCGATTTTGACGAATGGTATAATCACTTCTTTTTAGGAAGATGCTTCTTTGGAAAGTTTATGAGTATTGCAGAAAACGGAGACGCAATTCCTTGCAGTTTCAATGATGTGCATAGGTTCGGAAACATCAAAGAACAATCTATTAGAAGCATTTGGAAAGAACTGCAAACTTCTGATTTCTTCTCACGCTTCAAGGACAAAAGCAACCTTAAAGGTAAGTGCGGAGTTTGCGAGTACCGTGAAATATGTGGTGGATGCCGTACAGCTGCTGAGTTTTATACCGGAGACGTTTTCGGATCAGATCCAAGATGCTCTTACATACCAAAAGTTATGCGTTAGAAGTAGTGAGATTTTCCAGAGGTTAGGGGCATTCAAATAGAAGGCGATTTTCATTTGTTTTTCCATTTGCCCATTATTGTTCCTTTTTTGCCTTTTCTTGTTGCGCGTTGCCTAACTCGATAATAATGGCCTTTAATCTTGATTCTTTTCCTAGGCGGCTTTTTTGCCATTTAAATCACTAGACACATAATCCCTTTGTTAAGAAAAGCTTTCGGTATTGAGAATAATTATTTAAAAGATTCAAGGATTTTCGGGTTTTACCATGGATAAAACGTGAAAATGCAAAATTGATCGTTATTACATTAATGGTAGTATGGAGATCCATTGTCGCATTTATTAGGTTGTTTGTGAACGGTTAAATGATGTTCAGTGTCTACTTGGACGCGGAATATTGCATAGACTTGAGTCAAGAAAAAAGGAGTGAAAAGAATGACGGAAGAAAAAACCCCAAAACCTGTAGCCGAAACAGCAGGAGATGCAGAAGCTAAGAAAACTGAAAAAACAGAAGCAGTCTCTGAAAAACCAAAGGAGAAAGCTGAAAAGAAACCAGAGGTCGTTTTCATCGGAAGCAAACCCCCAATGAGCTACGTGATGGCTGTTATCACTGCCATGTCTTCAGGTACTATCAATGAAATTATGCTCAAGGCCAGAGGCAGATCGATAGCTACTGCTGTAGACGTAGCCGAAATAACAACTAACCGTTTCAGGAAAGATCTGAAAGTCACAGCTATCGGCATTGGAACAGAGGAGATGCCCCCAAGAGAAGGGGAAAACAGGTCAAGAATGGTTTCAACAATGGAAATAAAGCTATCAAAGAAATGAAGACAACGCTGAACTAATAAAAACTTCCCTAATTTTTTCACGATTGAAATCCAGAGAAATGATTATAGGAAACATATCTTTTTAGCCAGTAGATGAGTTGAATTATCTCCTTATCTTAGTAGGGAATTGCTTCAGTAATGCTTGAAGAGTAAATGTATGCAACTAACTTGTATGCCAATAATGAAGTTTTTCTACGGTTTCAGTCTTGCGAAAACTTTATTGTTAACTTGAACCATTCTTTGAAAGAGCGTTATGAACACCAAGGCTGATAAAGAATTAGATTGCTTGGGTTTGTTTTGTCCTGAACCAGTTTTCCAAACCCGCATGCGATTGGATGAAATGAAAATTGGAGAAACTCTAGAAATCATAGCTGATGATCCCGCTGCCAAGTCAGATATTGAAAATCTAGCGAAAAATTTGGGTCAAGAGATTTTGGAAAGTGTTCAAGAAGGCGAGGTAACTCGAATAGTACTTAGAAAAGTAAAATAAACGGTTGCAGAGGTCAACTTGCAATGAATTCACAAAAGAGAATCTGCATGGATTATTCATCGGGAAAACCTGTTGATCCACAAGTAATAGATGAAATGTTGGAGTATATGAATTCATCATTTGGTAACCCTTCATCTCTACATAGTTTAGGGCAAGAAGCAAAAAATGCACTAGAGAGAAGTAGAGAAGAAGTGGCTAAACTTGTCAACGCAGAAGAAACTGAAACAATTATCTTCACTTCAGGAGCAACGGAGAGTAACAACATAGCAATTAAAGGCGTGGCAAATCGAAACAGAAACCGTGGCACAAAGATTTTAACTTCTAGCATAGAGCATATGTCTGTTGTTAATACTTGCAAGTTTTTGATGAGAAAAGGTTTTCAAGTAGTCTTTCTGCCTGTAGATAAATTTGGTCTCTTAGATTTGGAGAAACTTGAAGCTGAATTGGATGATAATACAACGCTGGTTTCGATCGTCTACGCAAACGGTGAAATAGGAACTATTCAACCCATTAAAGAGATTGGAAAAATTGTGCATAAAAAAAAGGCTTATCTGCATGTGGATGCCACAGCAGCTTGTGGTCAACTTCCAATAGATGTCCAAGATGACAACATTGATCTCTTGACATTATCTAGCAATGATATGTACGGACCAAAAGGTGTTGGTGCCCTGTATGTCAAAAAGGGTACAACAGTGGGATCTACTATCCAAGGTGGGGGGCAAGAACGCGGGTTGCGCTCAGGAACTGAGAATATTCCGGGAATTGTGGGTTTTGCTAAAGCTGTTGAAATCGCTGCAAATGAAATGGCATACCAAAGCGTAAGAATAAGCAAACTCAGAGATGACCTAATAAGAGGTCTGATTGATCCTATACCAGATGCATATCTAAATGGTCATCCAACTAGAAGATTGCCAGATAATGTATCCATGAGATACAGTTTCATAGAAGGTGAATCAATTCTACTAAGTCTAGATATTATGGGAGTTTTTGCGTCTTCTGGATCAGCCTGTGCTGCAAAAACCTTACAACCCTCACATGTGCTACTTGCTCTTGGACTTCAACCTGAAGAGGCGCATGGCTCATTGATGTTAACGTTGGGAAAAGATAATACGCAAGAGGATGTAGAAAAGATAAAGAGTGTTATGCCAGATATTATTAAGAGACTTAGAAAGATGTCACCTCTAACACCAAAGGAGTTGAAGTATTGATGTACACAAGTGAAGTAATGGAACACTTCAAGAATCCTAGAAATATGGGTGAAATCCCGGGTGCTGATGGTATAGGCACAGTAGGTAATCCCACCTGCGGAGACCTAATGACCATGTACATAAAGGTAAAAGAGAACCGTATTGATGATATCAAATTCAAGACATATGGTTGTGGAGCAGCAATAGCAACGAGTAGTATGACAACTGTACTTGCTAAAGGAAAAACGTTGGAAGAAGCAATGGCTATTACTCGTGCAAGTGTAGCTGATTCTTTGGGAGGACTTCCAAAAGTGAAAATGCACTGCTCCAATTTAGCAGCTGATGCTCTTCATGCTGCTATTTCTGACTATAGAAAAAAGGCAGAAAGTAAAAAAGAGGTGTAAGAATTATGAAAGCGGAAACTAAGTGCAAGTATTGTGGTTCAGAAACTGATGAGCCTTGTGTCCTTGCTAACTTCACCACCGAAATTGACGGAAAGAACTACACTTTTTGTTGTCAAAATTGTGCTACAAAATTCAAAACTGAAAGAGCCAAAGAAGAATAGCCAATTTCTTCTTAAATCATATGCTTATATAGTTCAAGGGTTTTTGATGCATTCTTTTCCCAAGTAAACTCTTCCTCGACTCTTTTTCTACCACTATTCCCAATTTTTCGCCTCCTCGATGGATCTGAAAGCATTTGAGATATTGCCTCAGCAAGTTGTAGACTGTTCCGTGGCTCAACTAGTAGTCCTTCCCTATCATTTTTGATTATTTCCGGGATCCCTCCGACATTTGTTGCTATGACTGGTGTTCGCATGCTCATTGCTTCTAAAACTGTGATTCCGAAAGGTTCATAGAGTGAAGGCTGAACATAAATTTCAGCTTCATGGTAGAGGCGATTAAGTCTTTTTCTTGAAACATTGCCTGTGAAAAGAACAGATTTCTCTATTCCGAGCTTTTTTATGTGCTGCTGAAGAGGAACTATAGCCCGCGTAGGCAGAAATTTTCCAACTAGCCATAGTTTTGCATCAGGGTATTCTGATAGAACAGCGGGCATTGCATCTATCAAAAATTTGTGACCTTTACTCCATGTAAACCTGCCTACAGATAATATTGCATGTTCTTTTGTTTTTTTTCCTTTTTGCAACTCTGTAAAACTTGATATGTCAACTCCGTTGTGAATTGGCACAACCTTCTCTTCAGATAAACCAATAAAATTTACCAATTCGTTTTTTATTGCTTTGCTCACTGCAATAGTCTTGTCACCATACGCTCGCTTATTATGCGACCCAAAAACACCTAACATAGTGGAAATGATTTCAATTACGAGATTGGGGGTCATAACCGATAGAGGTACCTTAGACAAGGTGATGAATTCACCAAAATCTGTGCCATGACAAGTGGTTATGCTTGGGATGTCAACTGTACGGTCTAATCCAAAACCTGCACAGCTGCTATGGATAATATCGATCTTGTGAACTTGACAAAACCTATCGATCACTTTTCCTACAGAAACTAGAGGGAGCAATACAACTTTAAGTATAGGTAAATGACTGAAAGATGCATAAGAGGTATTGATGTAATGTAATTGCACACCTTTTAAATTCGAATTGATTGGTTTCTTGCTTAGAACCATGATATGGATCTCACAGCCCAACTTGGCGAGAGCTTGAGATAAACCTCGAAGATGACTGCTTGGACCTGTACTCGCAAATGGCTCAAACATTGTAATGAAGAGAACCCGCAAAATGCTTAACCTCATTGTACTTTATCTCGGCTTTAATAAAAGTTTATAGAGCAGATTTTAACTCACTTGGCTCAAGAAAAACGGATGATGTCTTTTAGCATATCCAAAGACGAGGCAAGCGTGTAACGTACTCTATTTTTCACTCAACCATTCCAAGTAAGGCTTTGAGTTAATGTTTTGGATACCTTCTAAGCTGAATTTCTCGGGTCAAAAAGGTTACAGATAAGAAAAAATTAAATAGCAAATCAAGGTGATAAGGTAGAAACTTAGAATATGGAGATCATTATGTGGAAAAGTAGAGATCTGGCGTTTGTTATTGTTCTTGCTGTTGTGAGTTTCGTTTATTCCGTTTTCTTGGGTCAGCTTGGCAACTTACTTACTGGAATAATGGGATTGAATTACCTTTTAATAATTGGACATACAGTGATAATCAGTTTTAGTTTTTTAGTTTATGAAGGAAAGCGTTGGAGATTTCTGCTACAGGGTGTTCTCGTAGCTTTGTTAACTGTTCCAACATTTCAATCAGGCGCATCTTTCGACTTGTTGGCAAGAGTACCATTAATTATTGGATCATTTTTCTCTGATTTAGTATTCAATAGCATATACTCATCTTTCTGCGCTCATGGTAAGCTTAAATTATGGGCGATCTTAGTCCCAGTGGGGCACCTATTGATAACCCCGTTCACCTATGCTTTAAATCTATTCTTGTTCTATCCTTCGGAAATTTTTACGCTTTATGTGGAAGTTTTTCTGCTTTTGTTGCCGGTTACAATGACCGAAGCAGTCATTGGTGGTTTTCTAGGGTATAAAATATTTAAGAAAATGACTAAGGATAAAGTATTAGTGTCTGCTAGAGTTCAATAGGCTAAGGAGGATATGAAATCTGCATTGATTCTCTATCTAACATTCCTTCGTTTCCTGGACCAACATATTTAGATTTTTGATGAAAATAAGTTACAAAAGCTTCAAGATTATTGAACCATATTTCCTGTTTTCTTCCTGAAGGAAAAACGAAATTGAAAATTCCAGATTTGACTCCACCATAAGCTTCAAATAGAATGCAAGAAGGAGGCAATACATATCTTGAACCAGAAAAAGAGATTGGCACTGTCCAACCTGCGAACAGAGTATTGCCTTGCAACCTCACATCTATTTGGTCCTTCTTCACGAGTTGGAAATTGTCCCTAATGGGCATTCCCTTAAACACATTCAGATTGTAATCCATCGATTTCGGATTGTCTTGTATTTGTGCAACAAGTTGATATGGACCAGGCGGTTTTTCTTCTGGCTTAATGTAGATTTTAATCGAGTTTTCTGGACCAAAAGTTGAACCTTCAATGTTGTTGAATACGGCAATAATCATTTCAGGTAAATTGAAAGTTTTGGGAGGTCTGATATGAGCAAAGGCTCTACTTCCAAAAAAATATAGAGTATCTGACCATTTGGTTCTGGAACCATATTTTGATGGACTGTTTTTTGCTTCACTTAACTTATTTAATAAGTCAATTTCAGAAACTTGGGGTTTCTTAGCATGTTTGATATTTTGAAAACCGTACCTATCAATTCTTTTAATAATCCCATGGAGTTCCTTTGAACTCTCATTTGGAAGTCCAAACGGAAGCATTGATGAATTTGATGGACTTCGAGTTTTGCGCCAAAGATCATCTAGCATCTTTGTTGTTTTCTGGATATAACCAGAATCAGTTGTGTAGAAGACTTTTTCAAAAGCCTTCATTTCAGAATTGTGGTCTGATCCAGTAGAGACCGTATTGAATTGGAAAAGATGTTGTTTGTCAATCATAACAGTATCAAAATATCCCAAAGGAATATGCCTAACCTCACAAAACCGCAGAAGCTCCAAGGCGATAGCCAAATTCTCATTTGTAATTGGAGCCATTACTTTCACTCTTAATCCTCGCCTAGTTAAAGCTTCAAGCTGTGAGATGTGATCTCCTACTACGATAAATCCATCGGATGAGGAAACCGTTAAGACTTCTTCGCTAGCCGAATCTAAAACTTTATAATACAATGCTCTAGCCTTTTCAGCATCATTTAAGAACAAAGTCTTTTCTGTCAGACTTCCTGATTTGATTTCAGCTATTTTCTCTTCTATTTCAGTTGAATTCTCCCAAAGATTTTCAAAAACATCAGAAAACGTTTGAATCATGGATTTACAGTTTGTAACTATACTAGTTTCATCAGTTTTCACGTCAGTCATGACAGCTTTTGGAGTGATAAAAAACAGGATTTCTTCCTGATCTCGAATGACCATGCGAGGAAAGGGTCTCTCACCTAACTCAGGACTTCGACCCCGCACCTGAGAGTTAAATCGAAGTTGCTTTCTTAAGAACCGGATGGAGTTTGCATCTGCATTAGTTAGGTCTGTCAGAAATCGTATCTTTATCTTGCTCCTTAATGGGTGGTTATTAACTTCGCTGACAATGCCATAACGGTCTGCTCGTAATATCCCAGGTATAGTAACTACTATACATAGATTTTTTTTAGTTTTTTTGACCATCTGATATATCTTGCTATAGATTTTCTTGTAGCCTTCAAGTACAGTGAATTTTTCTATCGGTAATTCAGGTTGACCTTTTCTAATTTTCTTCCAATCCGCAAGTAGGGTTTTTTTTGCAGTTTCTATTTGCCTAGCCTCTTCCTGCTTGGCTATAATCTGTGATTCTAGTATTGTTTCAAAAGGAATTGCTGTATATCTTATAGGCGATTCAAGGCTTGACTCTATGAATCCTTTACGCTGAAGAATCTTCAATATGCGATAGACCACTGCTTTAGCTGTTTTCGTTTTCTTTGCGACTTCTACTCCTTTTTGAATCCCGTTTCTTGCTATGCAGATATAGATCTGGCTCTCTTTTTCTGTTAATCCAAAACTCTGCAGAGCCGTTTCAATTGAAGTCTCACTCAATCCAGTTCACTTTGCCAATTGCCAAGGTAACATACTATGGTTACTCACTCATACTTATAAGTAACAGGCATTATTGCCTTTCCATCAATAAACTTGACGATAAGTATTGGCAAAGCTATCAGGAAATGTGGGCTGAAAAGGCTTTGGCGCTATATAGATATTGCCATTTCTCTATAGATTGGGAAGATTAGGTTTTCCTAAGAGTCAAAGCCTCAGCAAACCACCCAGCCTATAGTTGGATGTTATATGAAATTACGCTGAGAGCGAGTATTAAGAGTTCCTGCTAATCTTGTGCTTCTTGGATAAGCAAACATCACAAAACTCTAACAAGGGTTTCTTGGTTCTCGTGGTGGGGTCGCTGGGATTTGAACCCAGGTTCTCACGCGCCCCGGGCGTGAATCTTAGACCAAGCTCGACTACGACCCCAAACTGTTGGATGGCTAGTTTGAAACGGTAATGTCTTCAATACGCTAATTAAACTTAAATCTTCTGGGCTAACTCAATTTAGCATATATTATACATAATTATGATTTTCAATTCATAAATAATATCACCAATTTTCCCTAAAACCAAGTTATGCTTCAAAGCAACACAAAGAAAACGCTAGCTCCAGTGATGACCTGTATAGTTATGATATGCATAGCAATAGCGATTTGTTTGGCTACTTTAGCGTGGATCCATGGTTTACCCACCTCTATAATGTACACCGAGGAATTGAGCTTGACTAGTCTTCAATGGGGACCAAATCACACGTACATCGACATCACTTTATTCAATAATGGAACACGAAGTTTGAAGCTGAGCAGTGTTACAATTAACTCCAGGCCGGTTACAGTCGTTTACATCTTTGGTTCAAGTCAGATAAACACTAAAGGATCAGCCATTGTAAGAGTTTCAAACACTTTCGTTTCCGGAGAAAACTACCATTTGGGTTTTGAAACTACTAAAGGCAATAGGTTCGTTTACAAAGCAAATGCAGAACTTCTTTCATAATGAAGGGAGAAACAACCACGAAAAACAATCATCAATAAAGGATGCAATAACTGACCCAGTCAAACCAATTGAAATAGGTTTTTTCATTCAAATCTGTAGCTATCAGAGTATTCATCATGCTTTTGCTTTACGCTTTTGCAAGGTAATTCTTAATTATCTCATGTGCTTCACATAAGACTGGTTTGAGGAATTGCTATGGTAGAATTAAATTTCGGTGGCGTTAGAGAAAACGTCATTACGAGAGAAGAGTTTGCAGTTGAAAAAGCACGAGATATCTTGAAAGATGAGGTTGTAGTATCACTTGGCTATGGAATTCAGGGTCGAGCACAATCTCTAAACATGCGGGATAACGGAATCAGTGTTATAATTGGACAAGAAAACACTGGAGTTCACAAGAAATACTTCGATTTAGCCGTTGAGGACGGTTGGGTTCCTGGTGAAACACTGTTCTCAATGGAGGAAGCTGCAAGACGCGGGACAATTAAAATGTTCTTATTTACTGACGCTGGACAAAGAGAAATGTGGCCAGTAGTCAAGAGAACGTTGAAAGATGGCGATGCGCTTTATTTCTCTCATGGGTTTTCAATTGTTTACAGAGACCAAACTGGAGTTGTCCCTCCTAAGAATGTCGACGTTATTCTAGTTGCTCCGAAAGGTTCAGGAACGTCTGTTAGAAGGAACTTTTTAGACGGAAGCGGCATTAACAGCAGTTTTGCTGTGCATCAAAACGCAACAGGTAGAGCAGAAAACCGCGTTAGAGCTATGGGAATAGCGATCGGGTCAGGTTATCTTTTCCCAACAACCTTCGAGAAAGAAGTTTTTAGTGATTTAACAGGTGAAAGAGGAGTCTTAATGGGCGCTCTAGCAGGGATAATGGAAGCCCAGTATAATACTTTAAGAGAGCATGGACATAGCCCCAGCGAAGCTTTCAACGAGACTGTGGAAGAACTTACTCAAAGCTTGATCCGTCTAGTAGATGAAAACGGTATGGACTGGATGTACTGCAACTGCAGTGAAACCGCGCGCATCGGTGCTTTAAGATGGAGAAAGCGCTTCCGCGAAGGCACAAAACCCTTATTCGAATCACTCTACGAGCTTGTGGCTACTGGCGAGGAAACAAGAATTGTACTCGAAAAAAGCAAAGCAGCAGATTATAGGCAAAAACTAGCTGACGAACTGAAAGAAATGGGCGATTCTGAAATGTGGCAAGCGGGAGCAACAGTTCGATCACTCAGACCGAGAAGACAAAAATAGAAACAATCTTGTCTCTTTTTTCCTGCTCAATATCTATATTTTTTTTAAAGCAATTTTTTCAAGCGATCTGCTTCTTAAGGTGTATTCTCTGTTTGTGAGTTAGTGTATAAAGTAAATTTTGACATGATTATGGCTAATAGCATTAGCATCGAGAATTTCATAGTGTTATAGGTTCTATTCTTTTGGCTTTGCGTTTTCTATTGCCGCGTTTAGGCTGAGAATTTCTGTATATGCTTTTCGAATTATGTCCTCTATAGTTTCTTTTGTTGGTATCGCGGTGTTTAGTGAAAGTGTAAAGGCTTCTTTATGAGCAATTTGAAGCAACATGTCAATATTTTCTGCTGTTGGGTATGCAATGCTCAGGGTCAGGGCGAAGGCTTCGTTGTTGCTTTGTTCTATGCTTTTCCTTGTTTTTTCAAGGTCAATTTTAAGCATATCTCCGGTTATGACCATGCCCTCGTCTAAAACTACTTTCATTGAGAGCCCTGCTTCAACAGCCTTTATGTCGAGTTTTGACAATAAGGCTGCTAGGCGCTCTGAAATGGGTTCACCCTTTCTCACTACTAATGTATCTTTGCTTACCCAGACGCTTCCGGATTCGATTCTTGTGGGCAAGCCAACGGCATTTAGTTGGCCTATTATTGGTCCAGGCGGTTGTCCTGTGCTGCCTTCAGGTATTACTACGTCCATGGCTGACAAGTCACCTGATTTGGCAACGGTTTTGACCTTGCCACGTTCTAAGAGAAGCGCGAGTTTGAACGGGTTAATATCAGTGAATAGGAATAGGTTTGCACCTTCCAGATAGTTGTCGAGTTTTTTCAGGTTGTCTGTTTCCATGTTTTCAATCGCTAGCTTGGTCAGTGTGTTTTTTAAAACTCTCATGTAAACTTTGCCTGTTAGGCTTTTCTTGAGTGCTTGAAGTTGGGGAGCACGAACTTTCTGTAGGCTGGCAATGCCTATGTACTTGTATGATTTCAGCAACTGTTTAATTTCTTCTATTTCGCTGATCTTTTCTTTTAATACTTGTTGGGAAGGCATCCTATTCACTTGCTCATTATGGTTTAATTTTTACTGGTGTGCCCATTGACGTTTTGACAAAGGCAAATTTGATGTTTTTCAAGCCTCTTTTGAGTTTTCCCTCAATGACTCTTAGAACAGCTTGGATGTTATCAACTATCTGTTCTTCTGTCATATCTGCTGTTCCGACAGCGCATTGAATTATAGGTTGGTTGCGCATTCTCACTACAACCGTTTTTCGGTGCTTTTTCACTAAACCAGTTATTGGCGCGGTGGGGGGGACTGGCACAGGAAGTTTTCCTCGCGGACCCAGAACTGGACCAAAGATTCGCCCAACGAGGGGCATCAAAGGGGCTTCAGAAAGAAAAACGTCGTAGGAATTTGCTATCTTGCGCAGTTGCTTCTTTTTGCCTACTAAGCCCTCTAGTTCAGGTTTCTCAATAACTTTGTCCACTTTCGCTTTTTTAGCTTTCATCGCCAATTCGCCAGTGGCAATAACCAGAATTCTATTTGGTTTCCCTGTAATGTGAGGAAGGTCAATAACTTGCTGTATTCTTCCTTCTGGAGATTTCATGTCAATCTCTTTAATACTCAGGACTAGCTCTACTGACTGATTAAACTTTTTTTCTCCAGATTTCGATTTTGCCTCTTTAACAGCATCTAACAGTGTCTTCTTATCTAAGGGCATCTTGAAGCCTCGTGACAATGAGGGATTGGAACTCAATTATAAAAATATTCGCTTACTCTTCACCGTTTCTAAATAAGTCTTCGTAGGTGCCTTGGTCAATTTCATCTTGCACTTCGCGTGGGTCTTTTCCTTCTACTGTGACACCTATGCTGACGCAGGTGCCTATCAACTCTTTGGTTGCGCTTTTTAGAGTTGAGGCTAGAAGTTGTGGGCGCTTGACTTTTGCTATGCGCACAACTTGTTCCATAGTAAGGTTGCCTACTTTTTCGGTGTTAGGTGTTCCTGAACCTTTTTCGATTTTCAGTTCGCTGACTATCAGCGCTGAGGCAGTAGGAGTGCCGACGGTAACTTCGAAGGTTTTGTCTTCTACGTCAACTGCTACTTTCACAGGAACCTTCATTCCTGCATAGTCTTTTGTGAGCTCATTAATCTTGGTTACAATGGCCATTGTGTTAACTCCTAATGGCCCCAGTGCAGGACCTAATGGCGGACCTGCATTTGCTTGACCTCCACTTACGAGTAAGTCTACGATTTTTTTCTCAACCATATTTTTTCACTGTTTTTTTGCTTTTTCAACCAGTTTGACATAATCTGAATGAACTGTAATCGGAAGCGTGAAGGTTGCTTCAAGCAGTTCAAGTGTGACTTCGTCTTTGCCTTGGTCAATACGGGTAATCTTGGCACGCATGCCTTTAAATGGTCCGCCGGTAATTTCTACAACGTCATCCTCGTCTAGGTCTTCTATGACTGGTTTCCTGATGATGTAACGTTCAATTTCGGCGAAACTCACCAAGCCTGGAATTCGTGACCTTACGTGCCTCACTCCAGTTATGGCTGTCTCCACGAAATGGGGACCTTCAGCTTCTATGAAAACGTAGCCTTTCAGCATTTCAGGAACAAGGATAGCTTTCACTGGTATATGACCCATTTTAATTTTTGCAGCAACAAGGCGTGCCACATTACGCTCTTGTCCAGTTGTTGTTTTTACAACAAATATTTTCGCGGGAAACTGCTCTTCTTCTTTCTTCTCCATAAGCTTCTTCCTTCTATCCAGTTCCGGCTGTTGCTCCACCCACGGCAAGAGATAAAAATTTTATTATGAACCCTACAAGTCCGATGAGGCCAACGCCTAGCACGCTAATTTTTACTGATAGCCAAAGCTCACTTCTTCCTGGCTTTACCGCTAATTTTAAGGCTCTTGCTGCTTGGGATAACCATGATCTTAAGCCCATATTTACCGACACTCATCATTTCAACAAAGAATAATAAACGTTACTATGGTTTTTAAGGATTAATTGTCACTTAATTATCAATTTAGATTTTCTTGTAAGGAAGCTCAGCTTCTTCAAGAGCCTTCAGAAGTTTTGGCTTGTCCGCGCTCTTTATTCCCTTCCAATCAAGAACCGCAAAGCCAACCTTTTCCAATGTCATATCTACACAGTGACGAATAATTTCACTATCAACCATCGGAACCGCATATTTTGCTATAATATGACCGAAAATAGTATTTTTTTCAAGAGTCATACGGGTGAACCTCTGATTATAATGTGTTCCGCCAATGCCGATAACTGCTTTGTTATTGGTGGCTTCAAATTTGCCGATTGCTGACATGGCAGCGTGAGCTACAGCTTCTGCAGCTTTTGAATCTCGCCATTGTTCCTCAGAACTGCCGAGTTCCACAAACATGGTTGGTGCGTTTAGTGATGGCCCATGATGAGTGCATTCATAGGAAACGTCATAATCAAGTTCCATGCCTTCTTTGAAGAAAGCAAGTGCTTTCAGCACGTCTCTCATTGCAGTTGCTGGCGAAATGGAGACTTGCTTGGGTAGTCCGCCAAATTCTGCTGAGCTTATGTTGCCTGGTGTGTGAACTGACAGTGTTGGTTTACCGCTTGCGCTGCTATGCCTTGAAACGAAGACGATAAGTTTAGGTTTGGTGAAGTTTTCTGTCAAGTCTTGTGCTTCTATTGTTTCTTCGTTGAGTATGATTAAGGTGACTTCTTTCTTGTTTACTTGAGCGTGATAAATTGGGTTTTTTTGGAAAGTGGTTCCTGTGACTTTGAAGGGGTAATGGTCGAGGACTTGCCGGATAATGGTCATTCCTGCAACATCTTTGTTTGAAGCGATAAGTAGAATCATAGTTTTAGTCTCCCTGGCTAAAAAAGGATTTTTCCGAAAAAAACCTTTCCATAAAGCTTATAATCATTAAGTAAGGTTCACCCTTTCATGTGAAGTGAGAAATCAAAATGCATCTAGAGAATTTCAAGGAGTTTTCTGGTCAACAAATCAATGCTTTAGTTGAGACGGGAATTGAAATTAAGCGGAATCCTAAGAAGTACAAGGAAGTGTTAGAAGCCAAGTCATTGGCACTTGTCTTTCAGAAGACTAGCACTCGAACGCGGGTGGCTTTTGAAGTGGCGATGACACAGCTTGGCGGTCACGCTTTATACATTGATTGGCGAACAACAAATTTTACGTTAGCGGACATTTATGATGAAGCAAAGTACTTGTCACGCAATGTTGACTGCATCATGGCGCGGTTACTCAGAAATGCGGATTTTCAAAGGATGACTGCTGCTTCGCTTGTTCCAGTGATCAATGGTTGTGATGAAAAGTACCATCCGAGTCAAGCTATCGCGGATTTGATTACGATAAAAGAGCTAAAGGGCAAGCTCAAAGGTTTGAAGCTTGCGTACATAGGTGTTCATAACAATGTTTGTAACTCATTGATTGAAGGTTGCACCAAGACTGGTATGGAGATTACAACGGTTACGCCTATTGTTAATGAGCAGGCTATTGATGATGAGTTGATAGCAGCTGGGAAGAAAACAGGGTTATGGAAAACCTCACTGGATGTGAAAACAGCAGTTGCGGATGCCGATTTTGTTTACACTGATACTTGGATTGACATGGAATTTTTTACTGACCCGAAGTTCAAAACGGAAAAAGAGGGTCGGTTGAAACAGATGATGCCATTTCAAATTAACGGAGATTTGCTTGGAGAAAGCAAAGCCTACATTATGCATGACATGCCAATTCATAGGGGATACGAGATAAGATCAGATTTAGTTGAGAGCTCGAAATCTGTGATCTACGAACAAGCAGAGAATAGACTATACTCAGCAAAAGCAATATTATGCAAACTTATGAGCACCTAATTTTTTCCTTTCAATACTAAGCAAGACCGTTTAGTCGGCTATGAATGAGATAAATGGAGTATCACCACTCATCAAGTAACCTCAATAGTGCTTTAGCTTTTGCTGTGTTGCTAAACCGAAAGAATCTTGTCTTTCCACTTAGTCGCTGCTCCAAGATGCCTTCTTTTTGCATGAATGACAGATTACTAAAAGTTGTTGCGTAGTTTGCTCCTAATCTACGGGCTATATCTGAGGTGTTTAGTTGCCCGTATTGAAAAAGTAATTTTAAGATTTTGATTCGCGTTTTTGAGCAAAAAACATCCTCCAAGTTCAAGAAAAATCACCGGTTATAGAGAAAAAGGGTTGCGAATTCCTTGTTTTCTCTCAGAAATCTAGGTGGTAAATCGAGGAGAAGGTGAATATTGCACGACCATTTTTCTGGGTAAGACAAGGATCGCAAACTCCGAGTGTGACTTTGTGTTTAATTAATAAAAGACTGGGGAAGAAACGACAACATCGAGTAGTGGAGAGGAAAGTTAAAGTGACTTATGCTTTGAGAGTAGAAATCGAGGGAAGATAATAATATTTGCTAAATGGCGCAGTTGGCAAAACTGCTGTTTCAATCCTTTTGGAGTTATACTTGGAAAACAATTTTTTTGGCTATGTTATCTTAACACCATGCTGACGAATTTTTCTGGATCAAAAAGTTCCAAGTCTTTGTAAGTTTGCCCTATACCAATAAAGAGTATAGGTTTTTGAGTTACGTATGTTACGCTTAAAGCAGAACCACCTTTGACATCGGCGTCAACTTTGGTTAGTATGGTAGCGTCAATGCCTATGGACTTGTTGAATTCTTCAGCTTGCATGACCGCGTCGTTGCCAATCAGCGAGTCCAAAGTTAAAACTGTTAAGTCAGGCTGAACAACACGTTTAACCTTAGCGAGTTCATTCATTAGGTTCTGGTTTGTCTGCATTCTGCCGGCTGTATCGATTAAGACAACGTTTATGCCATGAGCTTTAGCGTGGCTTATTGCATCGTATGCTACAGCCGCAGGGTCTCCGCCATACTTGTGTTTAATCATGCGCGTCCCTAAGCGTCTTGCATGTATTTCTAGCTGTTCTATTGATCCTGCACGGTAAGTGTCGCTAGCAGCTAATACTACTGAGTAGCCTTCATCCCTGAAGTATTGGGCAATCTTTGCGATGGTTGTAGTTTTTCCAGTTCCATTTATGCCGACAAAAAGAATAACATAAGGTTCGGCTTCTTTACGCTTCTCTTCAATTTGTTTTAACAGATCTATTTTTTCGTTTGTGAGCATAACTTCCAGAAGCACATGACGAAGGTTTTCTTCCACAATTTTTTTCCGATCTTCCATACGTTTGACTTGAAGGCCAACTAGACGTTTTTCCAGTTCATCGCAGATTTGATCTGCTACTTGGAACGCAACATCATTCTCTGCGAGGTTTATCTTGAAGTCAGAAAGTATAGAATTGATGTTTTCAGTTTTCAGCTCAGTTGTTGTAACCTTGGTTACTAGCCCTTTGAACCCTGACTTGAGCTTCTCAAACATTGCGTTAAGCTTTCCCTTGACGTACTCTGGCAAGCAAATTTTGAAGCTGGTTTCTGCCTGTGTTAATCCTCTGGGCAACCTGTGCAAATTGTTGTTGTGCGGAATTCATGGTTTTCTCAAGCTCTTCCAATCGTTCTTTAACGATTTGCTTTGCTTCAGGCAGGGTTTTCTCAACTGAGACACCAGCACCCATTCCGACAATGACTTTCTCTTTGTTTGCTAGTTTTGCATTTACGTAAGAGCTACCGCCAATTGGCACTAGAAGTTCAGTATTGTTTTTCTCTTTTTCAATGCTTTCCAAAGTCATATTAGCGTAAGTCAAGTCTCTAATGGCTGCGTTAATCATGCCAATTCGCTGCTGCAATGTTTCAGCGGTCTGCTCTAGAAGACGCATTTCAACGCTAAGCTTGTTGAGTTCTTCTTCTTCTTTGCTTATTTTCGCAATTTTTGCCAAGTTTTATTCCCCAGTGACTATCTTTTTCAGAATAGGATTCTCTATCATTTCAACTGGAACTTCTTCAACGTTGAATATTTTAATGTGGAATCGTTTAACGCGGTGTTTGCTGCCAATTTCTGCGTAAATCTTCTCAACTGCATGCTCAGGTTTATCCACAATCACTTCTTTCGCAAAAGGCGTCTTCAAGTTTGGTTTGTTAATTTCTCCTGTTACTCTGAAAACCTTCAATTTACTCATCTTCCTGCACAACATCCAGTGCATTCCCAATTATAAATATCTCGGGTCCAGTTGTCATAGAACCCGCTACGGCAGCATGTTTGTTACCTATCAGACCAGTACCTACGTAAGGGATTCCGCAGTTGATTGTGCCAACGTCAACTGGAACCTTTAAAACATCTTCCAAGGTTTGTTTCTCCTCTTCTTTCAAGAGCGGATGAGTTAGGACGCCTTTATTTGTTGCTACTGCCAAGGATCCCACATAGGGTAACCCAGCAATCTCGGATGAAACCGTTTCAACATCTAGAGTGTTAGCGATCTGTTTTATTTGAGCTTTCTTAAAACGAGGGTCGACAATGGCGCCATTATCGTTGGCTAAAACCAAGTTTCCATAGGCCGTCTTCTTCGTCTCCATGATTGTGATGTTGCCCTTGAAAGCTGCCTTAATTTTTGTCAGTTCTTCGTCTTTAATTGAGGGTGGAAGCAGAATTCCGTTGGAGTTTGCGCAAGCTAAGGCGCCAGCTAGAACTGAACCGCCTATGGATGTGTGGATGAGTTTAGTCTTTAGCCATTCCGCTGTTTTTCTGGCTTTTTTCTGTGGAACCATTGCAGGGATTATTACAAACTGGTCGTTGGCAATTGAGTAAACACCTATACTTGGGCTTCCAACGATGCTTGAAAAGTAGACGGCCAAAGCCTACTCGCCTTCAGCCAAGAATACGGTAACATTTCCTTCGTTGTCTTTAGCTGCACGCACTCGAATCTTACGTGGAGGTTTTTCTATGCTTCTTTTCCATAATTTCTCGTTAACATCGTTTGTAATAATAAGACGAGGCATTTCTCCCCGTTCTTCTGCTATTTCTGCGCGCATGTCCATCTTCATGTGTCTTGTTATGAAATCTTTGATTATCTGCATGGCTCGAGGAGCTCTTTTTTTATGAGGTCTAACCCATGCTTTTCCCAATGGTATAGTGTAAATTCTTTCTTCGACAAACTCTTGTCCTTCTTCTTTCCTTCTCTGCCAAAATCTAGTTTTCTTTTCTTCCTCTTCAAGAGGTTCCTCTTCTGCTTCAACTTCCTCTACGGGTTCCTCTTCAGCTAGGAGCTGTTCAATTTCATCAGCAGTCTGTTTTTCGCTTGCTTCTTGTTCGACTGATTCTTCTGCTTCTTCTGTGACTTCTGCTTCGAGTGGTGCTTCTTCAGGAATTTGCTCTTCTTTATCTGTTTTCTCCATAGTTAACTAATGCTCCTAAGCTTTTGTGGTTCCTGTTCTCCAGTTTCTTCTTCTCTTAGGGGTTGTTCTAACTTTTCCGTCAGTCCGCACTATAACCCAGGTTGGAACTGCCTTCTTCTCTTTGTTGGCTTTAGCCAACCTACGCTTTTTAGCAGGAGGTTTGATTCGAGCCATCTTTCATATCCTTCTTATTGTTGTTTCTCGTTTTCGAGATTGAAGCTGGATTAATATTTGTTTCAGTTGCGCATCCGAGATTGGCACGGGCAATTTGCCTGTTTGCGCTAACTGTATGAGTTGAAGTTCCAACTGTTGAGTAAATTCTGGCTTAATCATGTTCAAATTTGTAAGTCTTTGTCTAGCTTCGGGTGTGAGTATCTGTCTCAGTAGAGCTTGCTTTTGAGCTTCCAATTGCTGTTCCAGTTGAGCTTGTTTTTGCTCATCGGTTGCTTGTTTCTGCATTGCTAAACGTTTTCTTCTGCGAATTTCTGCAAGCTCTTCATCTGACATCTTATTCGCCTTGATATTTCTTAAGCGCCGGATCCTCTTTGACTAGTTCTTTGTGAAGATCCTCAGCTACTTCTTTCATAAGTTTTCTTCCCTTAGGAGTCATTATTCTTCCTTTTGAGTCTTTTTTTTGAACGAAACCTGCTGCTTCCAGCTGTTGCAGAATCTTTCTGATGTTGCTTCCAGCAGCTTTCACGGCATGTTCGGGTTTGGTGCCAAAGTCTTTTCTTCCGCCATAATCAGCCCGAAGTTTTTCCAAGCCTATGGGACCATGAATATAGACTTTTCGAAGTATTGATGCGCTGCGAGTATACCACCAAGCCGGGTTCTGAGGCTGTTTTTCTACATGAGAACCAGTCTTAATCACAGTTGCCCAAGTTGGAGGTTGCACTTCATCAATATTGTCCTTTATAAATTTGGCTAGTTTTTCGATGAATATGGATGCTGGAACGTCGTAAGGAGTTATCAATGTGCCTTGTTCCTTTTAATTTTTCCTTGCAGTAAAACAAGGAAGCCAAATATAAAGGCTTTCACTTCTCTGAAACCATAATGCGATGAAAGCCCAATACATGGGGTATATAAATCACTAGAAACTGGGACAAGTAGCTCTCACCTTTTTGGATTTTGCTTATATTAGCATCGAAAATCTCTTTTGTTATGACTGTTTAAGAAAGGAACTGTTCTAGAACACGTTTTGCACAGTCTATTGGTCAATATCCCGTAATATTTTGATTGGTACACTTAGGGGCAACTCTGTAATTATGAAGATTTGGGCAAATGTTAAATATTTTTTGCAACTTAAGAGTCAGATTATAAACTTAAAGGAGAAAGAATAATGGCTAAAAACAAATATTCTGCAATTGCGGTTTCTATATTTCTCATTGTAGCAATGGCATTCGCATTATTCCCGTTGAATATTGTTGCTGGACAAGACACGAGAGCAACTAATGC
>Ga0209536_100001702_pt1 | contig 36032 bp, 32 predicted proteins | sample DeeMarSeWOR28_12_FD_187461 | JGI IMG/M metagenome (GOLD analysis project Ga0209536, IMG submission 187461) | Marine sediment microbial communities from White Oak River estuary, North Carolina - WOR-2-8_12 (SPAdes) (version 2) | ecosystem: Environmental > Aquatic > Marine > Intertidal zone >...
TCGACCGGGGGAACGTCGAGCGGGCTCGGCAGGAAGTCGACCACGGCGTCCAGCAGGGACTGGATGCCCTTGTTCTTCAGCGCCGAGCCGCACAGGACCGGTGTGATCTCCATCGCGAGCGTGCCCGCGCGCAGCGCCTTCTTGGCGAGCTCCAGCGGAATCTCACGCTGCGGCATCGACTCGTCCTGGAGGCGCGGAACTACCTCGACCGGCACGGCTTTCTGGAGGTCGAGACCCCCATTCTCACGAAGGCCACGCCGGAGGGGGCGAGGGACTATCTCGTGCCGAGCCGGGTGCACAAGGGCGAGTTCTACGCGCTCCCGCAAAGCCCTCAGATCTACAAGCAGATTCTCATGGTGGCCGGGTTCGACCGGTACTTCCAGATCGCGCGCTGTTTCCGCGACGAGGACCTGCGTGCCGACCGCCAGCCGGAGTTCACCCAGATCGATGTCGAGGCGTCCTTCGTGGAAGTCGACGACATCCTCGGCTGGATGCAGGGGCTCATGGCCTCGCTCGCCGAGGTGGCGGGAATCGACGCGCCCCTGCCGTTCCCTCGACTCACCTGGGCCGAGGCGATGGAACGCTATGGTTCCGACCGTCCGGACCTGCGCTTCGAGCTGGAGATCGGGGACTGGACGGAGGCGACCTCCGACGTGGACTTCGGGATCATCCGCACCCAGGTCGACGCGGGTGGCCGAGTTCGCGGCCTTCGGGTCGAAGGGGGGGCGAAGCTCTCTCGACGTCAGATCGAGACGCTCGAGAATACCGCCAAGGCAGCCGGTGCCCCCGGGTTGCTCTGGGCCAAGCGGTCGGAGGAGGGGACGTCCGGTCCTCTCGGCAAGTTCCTGGAGCCCGGACACGCCGACGCGATGGGGCTGGCCGTCGGGGACCTGGCCCTGGTCGCCGCGGGACCCGATACCCTCACGTCACCCGTGCTCAGCGCCGTGCGCGATGCCGTGGCTCAGGTGGCCGGACTGCCGAACGTGCGTGATCACGCCTGGCTGTGGGTCACGGACTTTCCGGTCTTCGAGGAGGAGGACGGCTTCCTGGCGGCCAGCCACCACCCCTTCGTCATGCCCCATCCCGACGATGTCGACCTGCTGGAGACGGACCCGGCGAAGGTTCGGGGAACGGCGTACGACCTGGTCTACAACGGGACCGAGTTCGGGTCGGGGAGCATCCGGATTCACGAGCCGGAGCTGCAGCGTCGGGTGCTGCGGGCACTCGGCCTGGACGATGCCAGCATCGAGGAGAAATTCGGGTTCCTCCTGAACGCCCTCTCTGCCGGCGCGCCACCGCATGGTGGCATTGCGCTGGGTATGGACCGTATCGTTCAACGTTTCACGGGCTCGCCGAGCCTCCGTGACGTGGTGGCATTTCCGAAGACGACGGCGGCCCGGGCGCTCTTCGAGGGCGCGCCGACTGCGGTCGGCGGCGACGAGCTCGAGGCGCTCGGCCTGCAGCTTCGGACACCCCGAGCGGGGCTGGGTGAAGAGGGAGCGTAGCCGCTCCCGGGAGTACGCGTGACGAAGGGCGACACGATGGTTGAGCACCGGCTCGACACCGAGGGCGCCGACCCTCTGATGCTGGCCGGCGTGAACGACCGGAACATGCACGAGGTGAGCAAGCTCTTCTCCGTGCGGGTCGTTCTGCGAGGGAACCACCTCGTGCTTACGGGTGATCTCGCTGCGGTCGAACGGGCCGTCCCGGTGGTGCAGCACATGATCGAGCTCGCACGTCTGCGGGCCCCGTTCGACACCACGGACATCGCGCGCTTTGCCGACGGCGTGGAGGCTCTCGGGCCGAGGGGCATCGTCCACCCGGACGACGAGGTCCGGATCGCGCTGCCGGGCTCCCGGCGCGTGATCGTGCCCAAGTCGGACGGACAGCGCGCGTACATCGACGCGATTCGGACGAACGACATCGTCATCGGTATCGGACCGGCCGGGACCGGCAAGACCTATCTCGCGGTGGCCGCTGCCGTCGACGCGCTGTACAAGAAACAGGTGAAGCGGATCATCCTGGCTCGACCGGCGGTCGAAGCCGGCGAGAACCTCGGGTTCCTGCCGGGTGACCTCCAGGAGAAGGTGGATCCGTATCTGCGTCCGCTGTATGACGCACTGGAGGACATGATGCCTCACGAGCGGGTCCAGCGCGCGCTCGAGGATTCGACGATCGAGATCGCTCCTCTGGCCTACATGCGGGGGCGCACGCTTTCGGACGCCTTCGTCATCCTCGACGAGGCGCAGAACGCCACGCGGGCGCAGATGAAGATGTTCCTGACGCGACTCGGGCTGAACTCGCGCGTGGTCATCACCGGTGACAAGACCCAGATCGACCTTCCGAGCGAAGCGAACTCGGGGCTCCTGGAGGTGGAGGAGATTCTGGGGGAGATCGACGGGATCGAGGTGATCTATCTCGATGCGAAGGACGTGATCCGTCATCGCCTCGTGAAGGACATCATCAAGGCCTACGCCCGAGACGACGCCGAAGTGGAGCCCCTCACGTGAGTCGGCGCGGCGACGAGCGGGGGCGCCAGTCGATGCTCGGACGACTCTCGGGCGTGCCGGGCAGCTCTACGGGAGAGCGCCTCCGGCACCACGGAGCCCGGCTCCTTCTCCTGTTCGGGATGGCCGTGCTGGTCACGGTGCTCTTCCCGCCCGTGGAGAGCATGCGGGTCACGCCGTACGCCGAGGGCATGGTGGCCCCGCAGGACGTCATCGCACGGATTCCGTTCAGCGTGCCGAAGACCGCGGCCACCCTCGAGCGCGAGCGAAGCGAGGCGGCGGAGGCCGTGCCCCGCACCTTCGACGAGCGCGTGGCCGCCGGTGACTCCGTCGCGGCGCGCGTGGGGCGCTTCTTCGACCGGCTCGACAATGCTGCGGCGGCCGGGGACACCCTCGCCATGCGCCGCATCCTCCAGGAGAGCCGTGTCACGGCCCAGCCGTCGCAGATGGAGTACATCCTGGACGACGAGCGGCGCACTGCGCTCAGGACGGCGGCGCAGACCGCCGCGCTGGAGATCATCCCCCGGGGGATGCTCGATCCGGCGGAGCTTACGCAGATCACGACCGACGTCATCTACGTGCGCACGCCCGACGGTCCCGAGCGCACGCGCCCGGTCGACGAGCTGATCACCTCGCGCGATTTCTACGCCGAGTCCGTGCTGTACCTGCCGCCGGGCTTTCCGCCGGACGCGCAGGAGCTGCTCCGGATGATCCTCATCTTCCATCTCGAGTACAGCCTGGTCCCCAACATCGTGGCCACGGAGGTGGACCGGAACGCGGCTCGAAGCTCGGTAGCCCTCACGAAGGCGGACGTCCTCCAGGGCGAGGCCATCGTTCGGGCGGCCGATCCGATCGGTCCGGAGACGCTCGAGCGTTTGCAGGCCTACGAGAACGCGCTCGGGGAGGCGGGCCTCCTCGAGTCGGACGATCCCCTGGCCGTGTCGGTCTTCGGAGCCGGGCTCGTCGTCTTCATGCTGCTCATGGTGTTCGGCCTGTTCGTCTTCTTCAATCGGCCGCGGGTCTACGAGAACTATCGATGGCTCGTGCTGCTGACGCTCCTGACGGCGACGTACTTCCTCTCGGCCTACGGGATCTCGGAAGCCGACCTCGCACCGGAGTGGCTGCCGATCGCCTTCGTGGCGCTTCCGGTCGCCGTGCTCTGGGACACGCGGATGTCGCTGCTGCTCGTGCTCGTGCTGGCGGTGATCACCGGAGCCCTGGAGCCGTTCTCGTCTCACGGGACGGTCCTCGTGGTCCTGACCGGCGGCGCGGCGGCGGCGATGAGCGTTCGGGCGGTTCGACGACGCTCGGAAACCTGGGTGTCGATCGCGATCATCGCCGGAACGGCGACGCTCGTGTCGCTGGCGTGGAGTCTGTCGACCTCGCAGCCCCTCATGGACGTGGCGCAGTCCTCGCCCGCCATCGTCGGAAACGCCACGGTCTCCGCGTTGCTCGCCGTCGGCTTCCTCTGGGTCTTCGAGCTATTCACCGGGATCACGACCGACCAGACGCTCCTGGAGTGGGCGGATCCCACGCGACCCCTGCTGCGGCGGCTCTCCATGGAGGCGCCCGGCACCTATGCGCACACGATCAACGTGGCGAACCTCGCCGAGGCGGCGGCCGCCGCGATCGGCGCCAACGGGCTCTTGTGCAGGGTCGGCGTGCTGTACCACGACATCGGCAAGATGCTCAAGCCGCATTACTTCGTGGAGAATCAGCCGGATGGCCGAAATCCGCATGACAAGCTGAAGCCGGAGACGTCGGCTGCGATCGTGCGCGAGCACGTGACCGAAGGGGCCCGGCTGGCCGAGGAGGGGAAGGTCCCCGAGATCGTCGTCCGCTTCATCTGGGAGCATCACGGAACGCAGCGCATCGGCTTCTTCTACCAGAAGGCCCGGGAAGAAGCGGGGGAAGACGTGGATCCTGCGCGATTCTCCTACCCCGGGCCGAAGCCGCAGTCCAGGGAGACCGCGATCGTGATGCTCGCCGATTCCTGCGAGTCGGCCGCCCGCGCGATGCGGGACCCCACACCGGAGCGGGTGCGGGATCTGATCGATACCGTGGTGCAGAACAAGGTCAACGCCGGCCAGCTCGACGAGGCTCCGCTCACGCTCGCGGAAATCGCTCAGGTGAAGGACCAGTTCGTGAAGATCCTGGGTGGGGTCGTGCATCGTCGGATCGACTACCCGGAGACCCGCCATCTGACCGGGCAGGGCGGTCGAGAAAGGGCCGGACGCGGGGCGCCGGCACCCGGCTCTCCGCCCGAGCCGGAGAAACGGCTGGAACCGACCGGTCCCCGGGCGGGCGCCGGAGCGTCCCCGGGCCCGGGGCAGCCCGAGGGCAGGGAGTGACCCCCGCGTCCTCGCTCGACGTGATCGTGAACGTCGAGGCGGACGCGCCGGACGCGGATACGAAGCTGCTCCACCGCGCGGTAGTCCATACGGCCGAGTCGGAGGGAAGGGCCGCGGGCGAGGTTTCGGTCACCCTCCTCCCGGACGAGGCGATCCGCTCGCTGAATCGCCGGTACCTGGACCGGGATCGACCCACGGACGTCATCTCCTTCTCGCTGGGCGACGACGATCGCCTCCTCGGGGACGTCTACATCGGTCTGGAGCAGGCGCAACGACAGGCGGGGGAGGCCGGCATCGACCTGGAGGAGGAGCTGGTGCGTCTCGTCGTTCACGGCGTCCTGCATCTCCTGGGGTACGACCATCCCGAAGGGGAAGGCCGCCTCGAGAGCCCCATGTTTGCCCGTCAGGAACGACTCGTTCGGGAGCTCGTTCGCGCCTGAGCATCCCGGCGAGCCTCGGGCACGCGCGAGGAGCGCGGCCCGCCTTGCCACGCACGGGTGACTCCGGGATCTTCCGACGCCTTCGCGGAGCCGCTGCCGGCTTCTCCGTCTCCCGGAACGCACCTCGTCCACGCGCTCGCTCATGTCGTCCACGGCCGAAGAAACCCGAGAGATCCAGGCCCGCATCGCGGTGCTGATCGCGGAGGGGGAGCTCTCCCATGCGGGAGAGCTCGGCGCCGGACTGCACCCGTCGGATCTGGCCGACGTCGTCGAGGGGCTCGACGAGGCCGGACAGATCGCCTTCCTCTCCGCGCTCCCCGTGGAGCTGGCGTCCGAAGCGCTCGCGGAAATGGAGGAGGGAGAGGATCGAGGCCAGCTCCTGGCGGCGCTGGAGCCGGAGAAGGGCGCAGAGCTGATCGAGGAGCTGGCCGACGACGACGCGGCCGACCTGATGAGCGAGCTCGATCCGCCGGAGCAGCAGAAGATCCTGGAAGAGCTCTCCGTCGAGACCGCCGACGAGCTGATGGGGCTCATGCGGTACGGGGAGGAGACGGCCGGCGGGCTGATGACCACGGATCTGGTCGCCGTGCAGGCGTCTCTGACCGCCGGCGAGGCGCTCTCCGAGGTCCGGCGGCAGGGGAGGGAGGTCGAGGACTTCTACACGGTGTTCGTCGTGGACCACGACCGGCGTCTTCTCGGAACGCTGAGGCTCGACGAGCTGGTCATCGCCGACACGGAGTCCCGGATCGAGACGCTCGTGGAGGCCCCGGTCGCGACGGTGCGCGCGGATGAAGACCAGGAGCGGGTGGGACGCCTGATCGCTCGATACAATCTGGCGTCGATCCCGGTGATCACGCCCGCGGGCGTGCTGCTCGGCCGGATCACGTTCGACGACGTGATCGACGTCATCGAGGCCGAGCAGACCGAGGACATCTTCCGGCTCGCGGGGGTGAGCGACGACGACGAGCTTCGGAATCGGTGGACGGAGTCGGTCCGCGCCCGACTGCCCTGGCTCGTGCTGAACCTCCTGACCGCGGCCGCGGCGGCCTCCGTCATCATCGTCTTCGAAGACGTGATCCAGCAGGTGATCACGCTGGCGTTCCTCGCGCCGATCATCGCGGCGATGGGGGGAAGCTCGGGCACGCAGTCGCTCGCGATCACCATTCGGAGGATCACGGTCGAAGGGAGCGGGAGCGCCCGAGGCTTCGTCGTCCGCGAGATCCTGATCGGGCTCGTCATCGGTGGGGTGCTGGGCGTCGGGATCGCGATCCTCGCTCTCGTCAAGGACGGGGACCCCATGCTGGGCCTGGTCGTCATGCTCGCGATGTGGGGCAATCAGGTGGTCGCCGGCTTCGCGGGCGCGTTCGTGCCGGCAACTCTGGACCGCGTGGGGGTAGACCCGTCCGTGGCTTCCTCCGTCTTCGTCCACACGCTCACCGATCTGTGCGGATTCTTCCTGCTATTGGGCCTCGCCTCCAAGCTGCTTCTCGCCGGCTGACGGTTCCCGGCGCGAGGGCTGACGGGCCATGAGACGCTGGGCTCGCACCCTGACGGTCGTCTGGCGACTGACCCCCTTCCTGGTGGCGTTCCTGAGGGATCGGCGGTCCTGGCTCCTGTTCGGGGCTCCGACTCGTCGAACCGCGGAGCACCATGCCCGTCGCGCGGAGAAGCTGACGAAGCGGCTCGCCGAGCTCGGCCCCACCTTCATCAAGCTCGCTCAGCTGCTCAGCTCCCGGGCCGACATCCTCCCGGAGCCGTATCTGTCGGCGATCGGGACGCTCCAGGACCGCGTCCCGGCCGACCCTTCCGACGCCATTCGCCGCGTGGTGGAGAGCGAGCTCGGCGCGCCCATCCCGGACGTCTTCGAGGAGTTCGACGACGAGCCCCTCGCGGCGGCCAGTCTGGGTCAGGTCCACCCCGCCCGAGTCGACGGGCGAGAGGTCGTGGTAAAGGTGCTCCGACCCGGCGTCGAGGCGTCCGTCGCCCTCGACCTGGACATCTCGTTCCGCGCGCTCTTCTGGATCAACATCCTCTTCCCGAACCATCACGTCCGGGGGCTCACGAACGTCATCCGGGAGTTCTCGGTCCGCGTGAAGGACGAGATGGACTTCGTTCAGGAGGCGGCGAACATGCACCGCTTCCAGAGAGCCTTCGGTCACGACCGAAAGTTCAGAACACCCGAGGTGCTCGACGAATACACCCGTCGACGGGTCCTCGTGATGGAGATGTGCGAGGGGACGAAGATCGACCGTCTCGAGGGGCATTTCCGGTCCGGGCGGCTCTCCTTCCGGCAGGTCATGGAGGCGCTCACGACCGTCTACCTCCAGATGATGATGGTGGACGGCTTCATGCACGCCGACCCGCATCCGGGCAACCTGCTCGTCCAGGACGACGGTACGATCGTGCTGCTCGACTGGGGCGCCGTGGTCGAGGTGCCGCGCTACACGCGGGAGTCCATTCTCGGGATCGCGATCGCGCTGGGGCGGGACGACCTGGACTCGGTCATCAACGAGATGTACCGGCTGGGCATGATCAGCCCGGAGGTCTCTCGGGGTGAGATCCGCGAGGCCGCGACGGAGATCCTGCGGATCGTGGAGCGGGCCAAGACGACCAACCGTCAGGCCATCGTCGAAGACGTGCTGGCCGAGATCCTCGACACGTTCTACACGTGGCCTCTCATGCTGCCCCAGGAGCTGGTCTACTTCCTGCGGACGGCCGCGCTGATCGAGGGCCTGGCCTTCACGTACGATCCGCGCTTCGACGGTCTCACGTTCATTCGGGGGATCATCGTCGACAATCGAGCGGCGCTGATGCGGTCGACCCGCCAGCAGCCCCAGCAGATCGCGCGCAACTTCATGGAGGAGTCTCAGGCCGTCGTGCGGTCCGTGCGTGACCTCGTGACACGGGCGGAGCGCGAGGAGCTCCGGGTCCGGGTGCACCCGAGAGACATCCAGGCGCAGGAGCGCTTCCTCCACCTGCAGGCGCGACGACTGCTTCTCAGCATCTTCGCGTCGGTCACGGCGGTGATCACTTCGATCCTGTTCATCGCGCTGCGCAACTGGTGGCTCCTCGGCATCGGCCTCTTCTCGGCGCTCGTGATGTTCGTCATCGTCCTGTTCATACCGACGCATCTTCTCTCGAATCCGCTCCGCCACGCACGTGGGATTCGTCCCACGAACGGGGCGTGACCGCGCTCCGGCCCACCGCACGCAACGAGCTCATGACCGATACGGCCGGCCCTCTCCCCCGACACGAGTCGCTCCTCGCACGCTTCCGGGAGGGGAAGCCCATCGCCCTGGCGCGTGCGATCTCGATGGTCGAGGACGAGCGGCCCGGCTTCCAGGAGTTCCTCCACACCGTCATGGCTTCGGGGCCCGCGGCCCGCCGCGTCGGCTTCACGGGCCCGCCCGGCGCCGGGAAGTCCAGTCTGGTCGCGGCGGCCGCGACGGCCTACCGGGCGAGCCAGGAGCACGTCGGTGTCGTCGCGGTGGATCCCACGTCACCGTACTCGGGCGGGGCGCTGCTCGGCGACCGCATCCGAATGAACGACCTCGCGACCGATCCGGGGATCTTCATCCGGTCGATGGCGACGAGGGGCTCCCTCGGAGGGCTGGCCACGACGACGAAGGAAGTCGTCGATCTCATGGACGCGTTCGGATTCGACCGGGTCCTGGTCGAGACGGTCGGCGTGGGACAGACCGAGCTGGAGATCACGGCCGCGGCGGACTCGGTGGTGGTCGTGCTCGTTCCCGAATCGGGAGACGCGATCCAGGCCATGAAGGCCGGACTCATGGAGATCGCCGACATCTTCGTCGTGAACAAGGCGGATCGACCCGGAGCGCCGCGCCTGGTCAGGGAGCTGCGCCAGGCGCTGCACCTGCGCGCCGGTAGTGCCATGAAGGACATTCCGGCACACCACGGCGTCGACCTGGGACAGGCGATGAAACGGGAGCGTACGACGGATGCGCCGCCTCCGAGGGCCGGCGGCTGGGAGATTCCCGTGCTGACGACCAACGCGCTCACGAACGAGGGGCTGGACGAGCTCCTGGAGACGATCCAGCGGCATCGGAACTGGCTCGAGGAGAGCGGCACGCTGACCGAGCGCCGCCGGGAGCGTGCGGCGGTGCGGATCCGGGACGTGGTCGATCGCGAGCTCAGGCGGGTTGCGTGGGCTTCCGAGGGGTCGCGCGAGCTGCTCGAGGTGGGCGTGGACCGGATCTCACGGGGGAAGGGGACGCCCTACTCGGCCGCGGAGCAGATCCTCTCGGCGCTGCTGCGGTAACCGAACCCCTGCGCTCGGTCCATGCGCGGCGGTATGTTTAGGGCTGAGCCGAAAAGGGACGGGTGACGGAGCGTATCGCCATGTCGACGATCGAAAGGGAGCTTCTGGACCGGGCCGAGCTCGAAGAGGCGGTGCGCGACCGCGACCGCGAGATCTCCGAGCTGAAGGCCCGCCTGGCGGAGTGGGAGGAGGTCTACGACTCCGTACCGAAGCGGGACGCCGTGTTCTCGACCGTTTCGGGTCGAGAGGTGCGCCCGCTCTATACGGAGCTGGACCGGGGCGGTGGCGCCGACGCGCTGGGCTTTCCGGGGTCCTACCCCTTCACGCGCGGGCCCTACACGTCCATGTATCGGACGCGCCTGTGGACGATGAGGCAGTTCGCGGGCTTCGCGACCGCGGAGGAGACGAACGCGCGCTACAAGTACCTCCTCGAGCACGGGCAGACCGGCCTCAGCGTCGCCTTCGACTTCCCGACGCTCATGGGCTTCGACTCCGATCACGCCCGCTCGCTCGGTGAGGTCGGTGTCTGCGGCGTGGCCATATCGTCGCTCGCCGACATGGAGCAGCTGTTCGACGGCATTCCGCTCGACCAGGTCTCGGTCTCCATGACCATCAACGGACCGGCGATCATTCTCTTCTGCTTCTACGTCGCGGCGGCGGAGAAGCAGGGCGTCGATCCGAAGGTCCTCCGAGGCACGGTTCAGAACGACATCCTCAAGGAGTATCAGGCGCAGCACGCCTGGGTCTTCCCCCCGGAGCCGGCGCTCCGCTGCATCGTCGACATGTTCGAGTGGTGCAGCGAGCACACGCCGAAGTACAACCCGATCTCGATCTCCGGATACCACATCCGCGAGGCGGGTGCCACGGCTGCGGAGGAGCTGGCATTCACGCTGAGGAACGGGTTCGAGTATGTCGAGCGCGGCATCGCGCGGGGGCTCGACGTGGATGCGTTCGCGCCCCGCCTGTCGTTCTTCTTCGACATCCACAACGACTTCTTCGAGGAAATCGCCAAGCTTCGGGCGGCTCGGAGGATCTGGGCGCGGGGCATGAAGGAGCGCTACGGAGCCAAGAACCCGGATTCGTGGCGGCTCCGGACCCACTGCCAGACGGCGGGCGTGACGCTCACGGCGCAGCAGCCGGAGAACAACATCGTCCGCGTCGCCTATCAGGCGATGGCCGCCGCGCTGGGCGGCACCCAGTCGCTCCATACGAACTCGATGGACGAGACGCTCTCGCTCCCGACCGAGAAGGCGGTCCGGATCGCGCTGCGCTCGCAACAGATCCTCGCGTACGAGTCCGGTGTGGCGAACACGATCGATCCGCTCGCCGGATCGTACTTCGTCGAGCGTCTCACGGACGATCTCGAGCGCGACGCGCTCGACCTCTTCGAGGAGATCGACGCCCTCGGGGGTGTCGTTCCGGGGATCGAGCAGGGCTGGTTCCAGCAGCGGATCGCGGCGTCCGCGATGCGTCAGCAGCGTGAGGTGGAGTCCGGCGATCGCGTGGTCGTCGGCGTGAATCACTTCCTCGAGGGGTCGGAGAAGCTCGAGATCGAGACGCTCAGGATCGATGCCGCCATCGAGAAGCGGCAGGTTAAGAAGATGGCCGAGATGCGGGCGGGCAGAGACGATGCAGCGGTGCAGGCGACGCTTGCCGCGCTCAGGGACGCGTGCGCGACCGAGGAGAACGTGGTTCCCCGGATCCTGGACTGCGCCCGTGCCTACTGCACGCTGTACGAGATCCGGGCCGCGATGGAGGAGATCTTCGGGGCCTACAAGGAGCCCGTGTTCTTCTAGCTCCCCAACCGACCCGACGCGGTGACCAGACCGTCGGGCTCAAGCGAACAAGGGACCTGATGTCCGAAGACCGAAAGATCCGAATCCTGGTGGCCAAGCCGGGCCTGGACGGGCATGATCGTGGGGCCAAGGTCATCGCCAGCGCGTTTCGCGACGCCGGGTTCGAGGTGATCTACACCGGGCTGCACCAGACGCCGGAGATGATCGTGAGCGCCGCGGTCCAGGAAGACGTCGACGTGGTGGCCATGTCCGTCCTCTCGGGGGCGCACATGACGCTGTTTCCCCGCGTCAAGGAGCTCCTCGACGAGGCCGGCGCGGACCACGTGCTGCTCACCGGCGGTGGCATCATCCCGGAGGAGGACATGGCTGCGCTCGAGGCGCAGGGGATCGGCCGCCTGTTCGGGCCCGGGACCACGACGACTGCGGCCATCGACTACGTCAACGAGTGGTTCGCGTCCCGCCCGTCCGTCTGAGGGTCGCGGTGAGCTCACTGTCCCCGAACCGGAGCACGAGCGGGAGCCGGACGTCCCGTGAGTGAGGCCACGGAGCAGGCGACCGGCAGACTGGCTGCGCTCTCCGACGAGCTCAAGGAGCTCCGGAGCCGCCTTCGCCTGGGCGGCGGCGAGAAGCGGATCGAGCGTCAGCACCAGCAGGGCAAGCTGACGGCGCGTGAGCGCATCGAGCTGCTCATGGACGACGAAGCGCCCTCCGTCGAGATCGGCATGCTCGTCGCGCACGACCGCTACGACGGTCAGGCGCCGGGCGCCGGCGTGGTGACGACGGTCGGACGCGTCGAGGGCCGCGAGGTGGTGGTGGTCGCCAACGACGCCACGGTCAAGGCGGGTTCGTGGTGGCCGGAGACGATCACGAAGATCCTCCGTGCCCAGGAGATCGCGATGCGGTGCCGCATCCCGATCATCTATCTCGTCGATTCGGCCGGCGTGAACCTGCCCTACCAGGGGGGAGTGTTTCCGGGGCAGTACGGAGCCGCGCGGATCTTCTACTACAACTCGGTGATGCGCCGGTATCTGGGGATTCCGCAGCTGGCCGCGGTCATGGGCCCGTGCATCGCCGGCGGCGCGTACCTTCCGGCCCTCTCGGACGTCATCCTCATGGTCGAGGGAACGTCCTTCATGGGGCTCGGGGGCCCGAACCTCGTCAAGGGAGCGACCGGGCAGTCCGTGGATGCGGAGGAGCTCGGCGGTGCCCGGGTGCACACGGAGGTCAGCGGCGTCGCGCACTACATGGTTCCGGACGACTCGGCCTGCATCGAGCGGATTCGGCAGCTCGTCCGTGAGCTGCCGGTAGACGTCGCGCCCGTCGATCGGATGGCGACGCCGCCGAAGCGCCTCGCCTACGAGCTCTACGACCTGCTCCCGTCGGACCATCGACAGCCGTACGAGATGCGGGAGGTGCTCGAGTGCATCCTCGACGGCGAGGACCTCGACGAGTTCCAGCCCGGGTATGCGGCGGAGATGATCTGCGGTACGGGCTTCGTCGACGGCCTGCCGGTCGGCGTGATCGCGAACGCCCGGGGCATGTTCAAGGACCCGGCGGGCGGCCGTCCACACTTCGGGGGCATCGTGTATACCGAGAGCGCGCGCAAGGTCGCGTATTTCATCGAGACGATGAATCGGCATCGGACGCCGATCCTCTTCGTGCAGGACGTGTCGGGCTTCATGGTCGGGCCCGACGCCGAGCACTCGGGGATCATCCGGGCGGGCGCCGACTTCGTCGAGGCGATGGCGACCGCAACGGTGCCGAAGCTCGTGCTGACGCTGAATCACGCCTCGGGGGCCGGGTACTACGCCATGGCGGGACAGGGATTCGATCCGGACTTCATCCTCTCGCTCCCGACGGGCCGCATGGGGGTGATGGAGGGGAGCAGCGCCGTCATGGCCCTCTTCAGCGCGCAGCTGGACAGGCTGAAGGAGGAGGGCAAGGTCCCGGACGAAGAGCTGACCACCAGAATGGACGAGGTCCGCGCCGAGTACGATCGGCAGCTCGACGCCCGGTTCGCGGCGGCCCGGGGTTTCGTCGACGAAGTCGTGCTGGCGGAAGAGCTGCGGCCGGCCCTCGGGCTGCTCCTGCGGGCCGCCCGGCAGAACCCCGGCCCACACATCGGGCCGTTCCAGATACCCGGGGGCGTGTGATGAGTGAACGTCGCCTCGTTCGCGTGGCGAGCGGGCAGGGCTTCTGGGGCGACGATCTGGAGGCCCCGGTCCGACAGGTCGAGGGCGGCCCGATCGACTACCTGATGCTCGACTATCTGGCCGAAGTGACGATGTCGATCATGCAGAAGCAGCGGGCCCGTGACCCGTCTGCCGGCTACGCGCGGGACTTCGTTCCACTCATGGAGCGGATCTTCGCTCGATGCGTCGAGAACGGCGTCCGGGTCGTGAGCAATGCCGGCGGAGTGAATCCGGTCGGCTGCGCCGACGCGCTGGTCGAGGCGGGGCGCAGAGCCGGTGTGGGCGGCAGGGCCAGGGTCGGGCTGGTCACGGGCGACGACCTGATGGACCGGCTGGACGATCTGCTCGAGCGGGGCCACGAGCTCGCGAACATGGAAACCGGGGCGCCGCTCAGCACGATTCGGGACCGTGTGCAGAGTGCGAACGCGTACATCGGAGCCGCTCCGATCGTCGAGGCGCTCGAGAAGGGCGCGGACGTCGTCGTCACCGGGCGGAGTACGGATACGGCGCTCACGTACGGCCCCCTGATCTACGAATTCGGATGGTCGCCGGACGATCACGACCGCATCGCGGCCGGGGTCGTCGCGGGACACATCAACGAGTGCGGTGCCCAGTGCACGGGCGGGAACTGCCTCATCGACTGGTGGACGATCCCCGACATGGCCTCGGTGGGCTTCCCGATCGTCGAAGTGAGCCCGGACGGGAGCTTCGTGGTCACGAAGCACGAGGGCAGCGGCGGACGGGTGACCCGCGCCTCCGTCGCGGAGCAGATCCTCTACGAGATGGGTGATCCGACGACGTACATCACACCCGACGTCGTCGCGGACTTCACCAGGATCCGACTGGAGGACCTGGGCGACGACCGTGTACGCGTCTACGGCGTGACCGGAGGGCCGCGCACCGACTTCCTCAAGGTGTCGATCGCGTACGCCTCCGGGTGGAAGGCGACCGGCACGCTCACCTACGCGTGGCCGGATGCCGCCGCGAAGGCCCGCGCCGCGGACCGGATCCTCCGTCAGCGGCTCGATGGCCTCGGGCTCCGCTTCGACGAGATCCGAACCGAGCTGGTCGGATGGGATTCGACGCACGGACCGCTGGTCGGCGAGCCGCCCGCGGATCTTCCGGAGGTTCAGCTTCGGGTGGGTGTCCGCTCCGACGATCGGGCGGCCGTCGAGCGCTTCACCCGCGAGATCGCCCCTCTGGTTCTGACGGGTCCCCCTTCGGTGACCGGCTTCGCCGGCGGTCGGCCGAGAGTGCAGGAGATCATGGCGTACTGGCCCGCGCTGCTCCGCCGGGAAGAGGTCGAGTCCGCTCTGCGCGTGGAGGTGCGAGACGTATGAAGCGAGTTCCGCTTGTGCACCTGGCGCACGCGCGCTCGGGTGACAAGGGCGACACGGCCAACGTGGGGGTCATCGCCTACGACGAAGCGCACTACCCGATCCTCCGGGAGCAGCTGACGCCGGAGGCCGTGAAGGCCCACTTCGGGAACATGGTCAAGGGCGACGTCGAGCGCTTCGAGCTTCCCAACCTGTCTGCGCTGAACTTCCTGCTTCACGGCGCGCTCGGCGGGGGCGGCACCATGTCGCTCATGAACGACGCGCAAGGCAAGGTGTTCAGCACGGCTCTGCTCCGGATGGAGGTCGAAGTACCCGACGAAGTGGCAGAAGCCGTGGCGGGTCGTGGCCGTGTGCCCTCGGGCTGGAGCCCCCGCGAGAGCGTGACGTCCGGCTCGGGCCGGGGCTCCTGATGGCGGACGACGTCCTCCTTTTCGGTGCGGAGGCGGGCATCGCACGGCTCACGCTGAACCGCCCGGAGAAGAGGAACGCGCTGAACGGAGCCCTCGTCGAGGCGCTCAAGGAGGGGCTCGCTCGCGCGGAGGCGGACGAGAGCATCCGGGTGATCGTGCTGGAGGGGGCGGGACGCGACTTCTGCTCCGGAGCCGATCTGGCCGAGCTCGAGCGAATCGCGGCCATGGGACTCGACGAGAACCTGGAGGACGCCCGTTCGCTGGGGGCGCTCTTCTCGACGATGCGGTCCCTGCCGAAACCCATCGTCGCCGTGGTGCAGGGCCGCGCGCTCGCCGGCGGGTGCGGTCTTGCATCGGCGTGCGATCTCGTCCTCGCGCACGAGGGTGCCGAGTTCGGCTACCCGGAGGTGCACCTCGGCTTCGTTCCCGCGCTGGTCATGACCATCCTCCGAAGGAAAGTGGGCGAGGGTGTGGCGTTCGAGCTCGTGGCGCAGGGAGACCGCTTCGACGCCGCCGAGGCGCGACGGCTCGGGCTGGTGAACCGCGTCTTCGCCGCCGAGGGCTTCGAAGCGGAGGTCGACCGGTACCTGACCGCGCTCGCGCGGAAGCCCGCGTCGGCGCTGGCGCTCACGAAAGGCCTGCTGTACGAGCTCGACGGGCTCGACTTCGCAGACGGGCTGGCCAGAGCAGCGGAGGTGAATGCCGAGGCGCGCATGACGGAGGCGTGTCAGGCGGGCGTACGCCGGTTCTTGGAGAAGTCGGGTCGATCGCCGACCGGCGCCTGACCTCGAACGTCCGCGACGGTGTTCCTGTTCGTCGATCGGAGTCCTCGGGACGACCGCTTTCTCGAGTGGAAGATCCGGCTGTTCTCGGTCGCTGCGGTCCTCGCCCTGGTGGGCATCTACCTCGACGAGCGGTGGATGACGGGAACCGCGCTGGTGGTGCTCACGGCCGGGCTCCTCCTTCGCTTTCTACCCCGGTCCGGGAACGGGGACGATCGCTCCGTCGAAGACGAGGAGCGCGGCTGACGCCCCACGCGCCATTCGAGCGTCGCGCCTCGGCGACGATCGTTCCGGATGTGCTCCGATCCCGTGGCGGTACTACGAAGAGCGTTCGGCTATCCGGGCTTCCGTCCCGGCCAGGAGGAGCTGGTCCGGGCCGTGCTGGGTCGACGCGACGCCCTGGGCATTCTGCCCACCGGTGGCGGAAAGAGCCTCTGCTATCAGGTGCCGGCCCGGATGATTCCGGGCCTGACGCTCGTCGTGACCCCGCTGATCTCACTCATGCAGGACCAGGTCGAGCGTGCCCGCACCGTCGGCCTGGCGGCGGACGCGCTGAGTGCCGCCCAGTCCCCGTCGGAGCGTCGGGGGGCGCTCGAGCGTGCGACGCGCTCCGAGCTCGATCTGCTCTTCGTCTCCCCCGAGCGACTGGCCATGGACGCCTTTCGGGAGCTCGTCGGCCGGCTCCGCGTCGACCTTCTCGCGGTCGACGAGGCGCATTGCATCAGCGAGTGGGGACACGATTTCCGCCCCGCATACCGAAAGATCGGTGCGATGGCTCGGCGGCTGGGGTGCCCCACGCTCGCCCTGACCGCGAGCGCGACGCCCGCCGTGAGGGACGACATCCGCGAAAGCCTCGGACTCACGGCCCCGGTGGAGGTCCTGCGGTCCTTCGATCGTGCCAACCTGTGGTGGGCCGTGCAGGCGGCCGGTCCCCTTCACACGAGGGCGAGGCAGACGTACCGGCTCCTCAGGTCGGGAGGCGGAAGCGCCATCGTGTACGCGGCTACGCGGAGGTCGGTCGAGCAGGTGCGCGATGCCCTGGCCTCCCTGGGGCTCGGCTGTGACGCCTATCACGCCGGACTCTCGGGTGCGGAGCGGGCCCGTGTGCAGGAGCGGTTCATGCGTGGGCATGTTCGAACGGTCGTGGCGACGAACGCGTTCGGCATGGGGATCGACAAGCCGGACGTCCGCACCGTGATCCACGTCCAGCTTCCGTCGACGCTCGAGGCGTACTATCAGGAGGCGGGTCGCGCGGGGCGCGACGGGCTCCCGGCACGCTGCATCGCGTTGCACGGTCGCGGGGATCGACGGCTGTCCGATCGGTTCCTCGATGCGGCGTGGCCCCGCCCGCGGCAACTGAAGGCACTCCATCGCGCGCTTCGCCGGGCGAGCGGCCCGGAGCGGGTCCTGCACACGGGTGATCCGGACGTGAGGAAAGCGCTCGGCGGGGTGCCGGAGGCGTGGATCAGGGGGGAGCCGGTCGGCCCGCTGGCCGCCCTGGAGCGCGCTGGAGCCATTCGGGCGGTGCACGGAGATGGAACCGGGCACGGACACGATGGTTCTATGAAGACGTCGTTTGCGGTCTCGGTGCGCATGGACACCACACCCGTCCGGGATCGTCGGCGTGTCGTGGCAGGCAAGATCGACGCGGTGGATGCCTACGCACGAACGCGAGATTGCCGCACGCGCCGGCTGTTACGCTATTTTGGTGAAAAGCGTCGCGCTTCCTGCGGGCGGTGCGACCGGTGTGGATGGGACTCGACAGCCGGGATGCCAGTCGCTGATGGATAGATACCTTACCGCCGAACACGTCGCTCTTCGGGATCGTGTCCACCATTTCGGTCGGGAGTTCATCGCCCCGGTCGCCCGCGAGCTCGACGAGAGCGGCGTGTTTCCCTGGCAGAACGTCAAGCGGATGGCCGACATGGGCCTCTTCGGCGTTCCCGTTCCCAGGGAGCTCGGTGGGATGGGGCTCGACTATCTGAGCTACATCCTCGTCATCGAGGAGCTGGCGAAGTTCGATGCGAGTCACTCGATCACGGTGTCGGCCCACACGACGCTCGGCCTGTCACCCATTCTGACCTTCGGGTCGGAAGATCAGAAGCGGAGGTTCGTTCCGCCTCTCGCCTCCGGAGAGGTGCTCGGAGGCTTCGGCCTCACGGAGCCGGGGGCAGGGTCCGACGCTTCCGGGACCCGGACCCGGGCGGTGCGTGAAGGGAACGGATACCGTCTGAACGGTTCCAAGATCTTCATCACCAACGCCGGTGTCGGAGAGATCTTCGTCGCCACGGCGGTTACGGATCCAGGCCGGGGATCGAAGGGCATCAGCAGCTTCATCGTCTGCAAGCCGACGGTCGACGTGGATGGAGCGCGAGCGGTCGGGTGTGGGCACCGCGACGACCTGCCGTTCACGGAAGGCGTCCGAGCGGGGGAGAAGGAAGACAAGATGGGCTGGCGTGCCTCGGACACGCGGGAGCTCCACTTCGAGGACGCCTTCGTCCCGGAGACCCACCTGCTCGGCCGGGAGGGTGAGGGATTCATCAACTTCATGAAGACCCTCGACGCGGGTCGGATCGGCGTGGCCGCCCTTTCGCTGGGGCTCGCCGAAGGCGCGCTGGAGACCGCGGTCCGCTATACGGCAGAGCGGGAGCAGTTCGGTCAGCGTGTCTGGGACTTCCAGCAGGTGCAGTTCAAGCTTGCCGAGATCGCCACGGACATCGAGGCGGGACGGCATCTGACCTACCATGCGGCCTGGCTCCAGGATCAGGGGAAGCCGTACGGGAAGGAGGCCGCGATGGCCAAGTACTTCTGCTCGGAGCTGTCGATGCGCGCGACGCTCGGCGCTATTCAGGTGATGGGCGGAGCGGGGTACACCAACGAATATCCGGTCGAGCGGATGATGCGGGACGCGAAAATCTGCGAGATCGGTGAAGGAACCAACGAGATTCAGCGGCTGGTCATTGCCAGGAAGCTCCTGGAAGAGGTCCTGGCCCAGTCGCAGGGAGTGCACCAGCCGGCCCTCGAGATGGAGACCGCCGGCACCTGACATCACTGAAACGTCGGCCCGTTAGCGGAGGGGCCGGGCGTCCGAGCCGGACCGGACGACGCCCGCTCGCCGCACCCACACGGAGCCGGTGCACCGGCGGTCGCCGCCGCTGCCTCCGAAGCATTCGCAGGAAGCAGCCGAGGGACGCGACCGGTGCCGGCTTGGGGCGAAGCGGACCGGCATCACACTGGAGAGCCTTTTGAGGAGAGAAATCCTCGTAAGCTCGACCCCGCAGGAGTCGTGGGTCGCGCTTCGTGAAGACAAGAAGCTGGTCGAGGTCATGTTCGACCGACCCGACCAGGACCGTGTTCTGGGTGACATCTTTCTCGGGCGGGTCGACGCCGTCCTGCCCGGGATCCAGGCGGCCTTCGTGGACATCGGAACCGGCAAGGCCGGGTTCCTCCACGTGTCCGACCTCAATCTGCCCGAAGAAGCCACCGGCGACCGCGACAAGGGCAAGAACGGCGGTGGGCGAGGGCGGGGCAGACGCAGCCGGAACCTCCCGCCGATCCAGGATCACGTCCGGAAGGGCCAGGAGATCCTGGTTCAGGTGACGAAGGAGGCCATAAGCACCAAGGGGCCTCGGCTGACCGCCGACATCTCCCTTCCCGGGCGCTTCCTGGTCTACATGCCCTTCGCATCCCGTGTGGGTGTCAGCCGCAAGATCGAGGGGCGAAACCAGCGCTCGAAGCTGCGAGGCATGGCTCAGAAGGTCCTGCCCAAGGACTCGGGTGGACTCATCGTGCGGACCGTGGGGGAGGAGGTGACCCCCGAGAAGCTCGAGAACGAGTTCAAGAGACTGCACGAGCGGTGGACGTCGATCCAGCAGCGAGCGGCCGAGCTCGAGGCGCCCGCTCCGGTGCACCGCGAAGCCACCCTCATCAGCGGGGTCATCCGCGATCTCTTCAGCGACAAGTTCGAGGCGCTGCGGGTCGATTCGAAGCAGGCGTACGACGAGATCGTCGACTACGTGAAGAGCGTCGATCCGGACCTGCTCGATCGCGTCCACCTGCATCAGGGTGCGGCATCCCTGTTCGACGAGTACGGGGTGGAGGAGGAGATTCAGAAGGCGTTCAGCCGGAAGGTCCCTCTCAAGTCCGGCGGAAGTCTGGTCGTCGAGCCGACCGAGGCCCTCGTGTCCATCGACGTGAACACGGGGCGGTTTACCGGCAAGGGCAAGAAGGACCCCGAGCAGACGATCCTGAAGACGAACCTCGAGGCGGCGCGTGAGATCGCGAAGCAGCTCCGCCTCCGTGACGTCGGCGGGATCATCGTGGTCGACTTCATCGACATGGAGTCCCAGGAGAACCGGGACAAGGTGCTCCGCGAGCTCCGCTCCCATCTGGGGCGTGATCGGGCGCGCACGAAGACCTTCGAGATCTCCGAGCTCGGGCTCGTCGAAATGACCAGGCAGCGGGTCCGCCCCTCCGTGTTCGCCTCGCTCACGTCCGTATGCCAGTCGTGTGGCGGGATCGGACGGGTGTATACCCCGGCGACCGTGGTCCGGCAGATCGAGCGGACGCTCAAGCGGGCTGCCGCGTCGAAGGAGGAGCGGAGCCTCGTGGTACGCGTTCACCCCGAGGTGGCGCTGCGCGTCATCGAGGAGGAACCGGGCCTGATGAAGAGGCTCCGGAGCCGCACCCGGCTCGAGCTCAGGCTGCGAGACGACCCGCTCATGCGCCTCGACGAGTTCCGGCTCCTTTCCGGGCCTGCCGAGACCGACGTCACGGACAAGTACGCGGCCTGACGGTCTCGTCGGTGCCGCCCGGCCGTGCGGCCGGGCGGGGAGCGAGGCGGGGTGACCTTGACCGCGACGCGCCTCGTCCCGACTTTTACTGGCTGTTCAACGAAGTCCGAAACCCGTTCGGAAACGTCTTATGTACGCGGTATTCCAGACCGGTGGGAAGCAGTTCCGGGCAGAGCCCGGCGCCCGCCTTCGCATTCCCTCGCTCGAAGCCGAGCCCGGGGATTCGGTGACCTTCGATCACGTGCTGCTCGCCGGCGACGGAGAGGAGAACGTGCAGGTGGGCACCCCCACGGTGGACGGGGCTTCGGTCAAAGCCGAGGTGCTTCGCCATGGCCGCGGCGACAAGGTGATCGTGTTCAAGCGGAAGCGCCGCAAGGGGTACCGCAAGAAGCAGGGCCACCGTCAGAATTTCACGGAGATCCGGGTCGACGAGGTAGCGCTCGGCTGAGCGCGGTCGACCTGCTCGATAGAGGCGAAAGATGGCACACAAGAAAGGTGTAGGCTCGAGCCGCAACGGCCGAGACAGCAACCCGAATCGCCTGGGTGTCAAACGCGCCGGTGGTCAGCCGGTGCGGGCGGGTGGGATCATCGTCCGTCAGCGCGGCACCCGTTTCCACCCCGGTCGCAACGTCGGTCGCGGAAAGGACGACACGTTGTTCTCCCTCATCGATGGCGTCGTGAAGTTCGAGCGCATGAGGGCTCGCAACGTGGTTTCCGTGTACTCCGCAGAGTAGCAGCCTAACCGACCAACTCGTTTCGAGGTTCGGCACGAAAGCCTTGAGCCTCGGATCGGAACCTGTACCTTCGTACAGGCTCTTCGAGCGGTATGCCCCCCTCCAGGTACGACACCTGGCATCCTGATTCTTCCGAGTACGCTCGGCCGGACAGGGCGAAAAAGGAGGTAGACGATGTCTACCGCAGGCCTTCGCGGGTGTGAAGCCCGTGTCGATAGATGGGAATTCCCCGTGGATTCCCCGCAGGAATGGGAAGGGAAGGGAAGAGGCGGCCGGTGGTGGCCGATGATGGCGGTGGCCCCATTGCTGGCCTTCGTCGTCGAGGCGACCCCACCGACCCCCGGCTCCAGTCGCTCCGAGGATTCGGAGTCGACGGCCGAGTCCGGTGCGGCCAACGATTCCCCCGACCTCCGTGAGCCGGCCCCGGGGCTCGTAATGCTCCCGAACGGTCTCCCGACCGCGGCGCAGCCGCGCGTCGAGCGCTGGCTCGGCGCGTTCGAGACCACCCGCCGACACGAGTTCGAGGAGCTGATGGCGCGTCGCGGCGTCTACTCGGGCCTCATCGAGGAGAAGCTTCGGCGTCGCGGGATGCCCTCGGAGCTCCTGTACATCCCGATGATCGAGTCGGGCCTCTCGACCGTGGCGGTTTCCCACGTCTCGGCCGTCGGGCTCTGGCAGTTCATGGTTCCGACCGCCCAGCAGTACGGGCTTCGCGTGGACCCCTGGGTCGACGAGCGTCGGGACCCGGAGGCCGCGACGGACGCGGCGCTCGACTATCTCTCGTGGCTCCACCGTCGCTTCGGTGGCTCGTGGATCCTGGCCGCCGCGGCCTACAACGCCGGGCCGGGCAGGCTCGAGCGCGTGCTCAACCGCCACGCGGAGGGTCGCCTCGGCGACGACGGGGTGTACTGGGAGATCCTCGAATACCTGCCCAGGGAGACGCGCGAGTACGTGCCGAAGATGATCGCCGTGACCCGCCTCGCAGCGCAGCTCGACGAGCAGGGCTTCGAGTCCGGTAGCGTCGAGCCCTACCGGTACGAGAGCGTGTTCGTGCCGGGTGGCACCCAGCTCTCGTACGTGGCGAGGGAGCTGGGCCTCGAGCGCGGCGCGGTGAAGGCCCTCAATCCGCACCTCGTGCTCGGCGTCACCCCGCCGGACGAGCTGTATCCGCTTCGTGTGCCGGTAGGTCAGGGCATGCGGGTGGTGAGCCTCCTCGCCGAGCGACCCTCACGGGGGCTCGCCGCAGGCTGAGCCCGGTGGGCCCACGGAGGCTTCGGGTTACGGGGTCCTCCCGACGAACTTCGCGACGTGCTCGGCGTCCTGCGCGGGCGTTGCCAGGCTGACCGCGATCAGCACGGGCACGTGGACCATGAGTCCGACGATGCCTTCGTGCATGTCGAGGGGCTTCAGGGCCGGATTCTGCCAGAAGAAGAACGCCGTCGCGGTTCCGGCCAGCAGTCCGGCGACGACGCCGCGGGTCGTGGCTCGGCGCCAGTAGAGCGCGGCGACGACGGGAGGCGCGAACTGGGCGATGATCCCGTAGGCCGATGCGAGCAGCAGCACGAGGGACGAATCCGGGTCGAGTGCGAAGTAGTACGCCGTCGCCCCGGTGAGGAGGACGAGCGCCTGCATCAGGACCCTCTGCCGGTGTTCGTCGAGCTGCACGAACTTCGTGACCCCGTCCTCCACGAAGACCGAGGCCGAGGCATGAAGGAGCGCGTCCCCCGTGGACATCGAGGCCGACAGTGCCCCGGCGCAGAAGAGCCCCACCACCAGCGGAGGAAGGCTGGTCTCCAGAATCATGAACGGAAGGATGAAATCGGCGGATGGGGGCGTGCCGGCGAAGAGCACGCCTGAGAAGCCGATGAGGAAGACGGGGATGAGGAAGAGCTGGAAGGTGGGAAACAGCATCACCGTCCGGCGCATCGTGTCGTCGTCCTTCGCGGTGAATGCCTTCATGAACAGGTGCGGCCACATCATGAGGCCGATCGCGCTGACGAGGATGAAGGTGGAGTAGGCCCCCCACGTCCAGGTGGCACCCGAGGCGTCCAGCCCGGGCGGAACGAGAAGCTCGGGTCGCGCCTCCGCGATCTGCTCGAACATCGGACCGACTCCGCCGTACAGCCGGAAGGGCAGGTAGATCCCCAGCGTCCAGGCGATCACGACCATGAAGATGCCCTGGAAGGTGTTCGTCCAACCGACCGCCATCGCTCCCGCCGAGAGCACGTACACGATCACGATCCCGTAGGCCACGAGCGCGCCGAGCCACAGCGGGACGTTCCCGTCCGTGACGGCCTCGATCACGATGCCGGCGCCTCGCATCTGGATGGTGACGTACGGAACGAAGGCGATCAGGCTCAGGACCGCGATGAGCGCCGAGAGGCCACGGGAGGGAAAGCGCCCGGTGATGAGCTGAGCCTGCGTCACGAAGCCATGGCGGCGACCCAGCTCGGCGACGCGGGGGCCGATCCAGTAGAACGGAGCCATGCCGAGGGCGCCGTAGGCCAGGATGTAGAACGCAGCCGCGCCGCGCGAGTAGGCCCACCCCGGCCCACCGAGGAACGCGAAGGCGCTGAATACGGAGGCGCCCGTGACGAAGTACATGACGAGGAGCCCGAAGCTCCGATCCGCCGCGACGTAGCCCGTGACCGAATCGGACGAGCGCCGCCCGGCCAGGAGGCCGATCGTGAGGGTCAGCGCGAGGTACGCCGAGATCACGATCGTGACGACCACCCACTGATCCATCAGTCGCTCCCTCCCGCTTCGTGCCGACCTCCGTCGGGGCGATGACGACGCTCGACACGGTCGAGCAGGAAGAGCACGATGACGCTGCCGGCGATCCAGGCCGCGATCCACGCCATCGAGAAGGGGAGGCCCAGAATCAGCGGGCGGATCCTCGCGAACGGCACCAGCCCCGGCCACGTGACCGCGACGAGGGCGAGCGTGAAGTACGTGCCCGTGAGCAGCCGGGCCGTGCGAAGGCTCATCGGTTGGTGCCCGACCGCCGCTTCACGTCGAGCGGCACGCGGGTTCCGTACTCGGTGATGCCCGAGAGGCGGCTGAAGTAGTCGTAGGTGGCGCCGGACACGGCCTCGATCACGGCTCCCCCGTTGCCCCCGTAGTTCGACATGACGACGATGACGTACGGTCGATCCGGCAGGCCCACGAGCCCCCAGACCGTGCTCACGCCGGTGATGCCGCCCGGCTTGAAGGCGATGGGCACCGACGGCGGCACCGGAGCCCGGATGGGGCCGCCCTTGCCCAGCTCCAGGATTTCCCGGACGCGGGCGCAGGAAGCCTCGCTCATCGGCAGGTCACACGCCGCGATGCGCTCCATGATCCGGGCCGCATCCCGCGGGGTCGAGAGATTCTCGTTGCCGCGGGCCGATTCCTCGGGGCGGATCATCTTTCGCTGCAGCAGCGTCCGGGTCGCGCCCAATGAAGCGGACAGCGCGTTCACGGCTTCCATGCCGAGCTCGTCGATGAGCACATTGGTCGCCGTATTGTCGGAGTGCTGGATCATGTAGATGGCGTAGTCCTCGAGAGACAGCGCCGATCCACCGTCCGTGAGGACATGCAGCACACCACTCCCGCCGGTGCGGACTTCGTCCGTCATCTCGATCCGCTTGCGGAGCAGGCCCGGGTCCGACTCGGCCCGCCGGAAGAGCTCCAGGAGGATCGGTACCTTGATCGCGCTCGCCTGGGGAAAGAGAAGGTTGTCCCGGACGGCAAAACGATCCCCCGTGGTCAGGTCGACCACGTGCAGTCCGGCGACACCCTCGTATTCGTGGACCACGGCCTCCAGGTCCGACTGGAGCCGGTTCCGCAGGATCTCGAGGTGGGCTTCCTGGCCGCTCAGCAGTGCAGGCGCCGCAAGAAAGGCGAGGGGAAACGCGAGCAGGTGGATCAACCGGCCGGGGAGCAGCCGACCGGATCGGAACACGGGACGTCTGGGCGCGGAATGCATCGGGACTCCGTCAGGGGTCGTGACGAAGGCATCCTAGCGCAGGCGAAGGTGCCCCGCACGGGGCGAGAGCCCGGCACGGCGCAGCCGGCGCGTGGCTCGTCAGCGGCCCTTGAAGTCGGGTTTGCGCTTCTCCATGAACGCACGCACGCCCTCCCGGCCGTCCTCCGACGCGAAGGCGTCGAGGAAGCGCTCCTTCTCGTAGGTCAGCCCCTCGGCGAGCGGGAGCTCGTACGCCGCCCGGATCGCGTCCTTCGCGAGTCGGAGGGAGACGGGACTCCACCGGGCCATCCGACCCGCGAGCTCCAGCGCTCGCTCCAGGTGCTGGCCCTCGTCGACCAGGACGTCGACGTACCCGATACGTCGAGCTTCCTCGGCATCGACGAAGTCCCCGGTGAGGCTGATGATCGACGCCCAGCCGCGGCCGACGAGGCGGGCGAGCCGCTGCGTACCTCCGCCGCCCGGAATGAGGCCGATCCGGATCTCGGCCTGGCTGATGCGTGCCGTGGTGTCGGCGACTCGGACGTCGCACGCGAGGGCGAGCTCCGAACCTCCTCCGATACAGAAGCCGTGAAGCGCCGCGATGACCGGCTTGGGGAAGTCCGCGACGGTCTCGTAGATGCGGCGGCGGGCGTACACCTCGCGCTGTTCCTCGGGTGTGCGGGCCGCGAACTCCGTGATGTCCGCTCCGGCCACGAACGCCTTGTCCCCCGACCCGTGGACCACCACCACGCGCACGTCGTCGTCACCGGCCAGTTCGTCGAAGGTGTCCCGAAGGAGCTTTCTGACCTCGGCGTTGAGCGCGTTGAGCTTGTCGGGGCGGTTGAGGGTGATCACGGCGATGTGGTCGTCACGCCGCTCGACGAGCACCGGTGCGTCACTCATGATCCCTCTCTCCAGTCGTAGAAGCCCTGTCCGCTCTTCTTGCCCAGCTTGCCCTCGGCCACCATGGAGCGGAGGAGCTCGGGGGGTGCGAAGGCCTCGGAGCCCAGGGTTTCGTGAAGGTATTCCGCGATGCCCAGGCGCACGTCGAGTCCGACCAGGTCGGTCAGCTTCAGCGGCCCCATGGGATGGCGGTACCCGAGCTCCATGGCCTTGTCGATGTCCTCCGGGCTCGCGACTCCCTGCTCGACCATCCGGATCGCCTCCATGCCGAGAACGATGCCGAGGCGGGACGAGGCGAAGCCGGGCGCGTCCTTCACGACGATCGGCTCCTTGCGGAGGCGACGGGCGAACGCGACCGCGCTGGCCCGGGTCTCGTCGGAGGTCTCGGGTCCCCACACGACCTCGACGAGCGCCATGATGTGCACCGGGTTGAAGAAGTGCATGCCGACGAAGCGCTCGGGTCGCCGCAGAACGGCAGCGATGCGGGCGATCGACAAGGACGACGTGTTGCTCGCCAGGATGGCGCCTTCCGGTGCCGCCTCGTCCACTTCGCGGAAGATGGACTCCTTCAGCGCCATCGATTCCGGTGCGGCCTCGATCACCAGATCCGCGCCCGTCACTGCATCGCGGATGTCCGTAGTCGTTCGGAGGCGGCTGAGGACGGCGTCTCGCTGGTCTTCCGTCACCTTTCCTCGCGCCATGCCCTTGTCGAGGTTGCCGCGGATTCGGCCCACGCCTGCGGCGACCGCGTCTTCGTCGACGTCGAAGAGTCGCACTTCGCAGTCTGCTGCCGCGCACACCTGCGCGATCCCGTGTCCCATGGTGCCGGCACCGAGTACCGCCACGGTCTCGATCGTCATCGCAGTGTTCTCGTCAGAGGTCCGTGGAAGAGGGCTTCACGCCCGTTCGTAGAGGCTGGTGATGCCCTGACCGACGCCGATGCACATCGACGCCATGCCGCGAGGCGCGCTCTGCTTCTTCATCTCGTGGAGCAGCGTCACGACGATGCGGGCGCCCGAGCATCCGACCGGATGGCCGAGCGCGATCGCACCCCCGTTCACGTTCACGCGCTCGGGGTCGAGCCCGAGCTCGCTCATGCAGGGGATCGCCTGGGCCGCGAATGCCTCGTTCAGCTCGACCAGGTCGACGTCCTCGACCTTCCAGCCGTACCGAGCCAGGGCCTTCCGCGTCGCCGGCACGGGCCCGATGCCCATGCGTTGGGGCTCGACGCCGGCAACGGCGCCTCCCACCACCCGAGCCATCGGCTCGAGCCCGAGGGCGCGGGCCCGCTCGGCCGAGACGACGAGGAGCGCGGCCGCGCCGTCGTTGATGCCGGAGGAGTTACCGGCCGTGACGGTGCCGTCCTTCCGGAAGACCGGGCGGAGACGGGCGAGGGACTCCGCGGTCGTGTCGGCGCGGGGATGCTCGTCGCGCGACACGACGATCGGATCTCCCTTGCGCTGCGGAACCGTCACCGGGACGATCTCGTCGTCGAATCGCCCGACTGCGATCGCTCTTTCCGCCCGCTGCTGGCTTTCCGCCGCGAAGGCGTCCTGAGCGCTTCGCGTCACACCGAACTCCTCGGCCACCACCTCGGCCGTCTCTCCGAGCCCGATGGTCCACTCCGGAGCGAACGCCGGATTCGGGAATCGCCAGCCGAGGACGGTGTCCGCGGTCTGAGGGTGGCCACGCTGGTATCCGACCGAGGGCTTCAGCATGACGTACGGCGCCCGGCTCATGCTCTCCACACCGCCGGCGATGAAGATGTCACCTTCCCCCGCGCGGATAGCCTGGCACGCGGACAGGACGGCCTGCATGCCGGAGCCGCACAGTCGGTTGACGGTCTGGCCGGGTACGCCCACGGGGAGCCCCGCCCGCAGCAGCGCCATCCGCGCCACGTTGCGGTTGTCCTCGCCCGCCTGATTGATGCACCCGAAGATCACGTCGTCGATCGCGTCGGCGTCGACGCCGGTGCGCTCGATCAGCGCCTCGATGGTGAGGGCGGCGAGGTCGTCGGGGCGGACGGAGGCGAGCCCACCTCCGTGGCGCCCGATCGGCGTGCGCACCGCGTCGATGATCCAGGCTTCACGCATGTTCGGTTCGTTCCTCGTGGATTCGGTTCCGGTCGGATTCAGCGGTCCAGCGCCACCCAGACGCTCTTCACCTGCGTGTACTTCTCGAGCGCGGCCTCGTAGCCGAGATCCCGTCCGAAACCGCTCTGCTTGTAGCCCCCGAACGGGGAGGCCGAATCGTACTGATTGTAGGTGTTGATCCAGACGGTGCCGGCCTTGAGCTCCCGGGCCACGCGGTGGGCCTTGCCCACGTCACGCGTCCACACGCCGGCTGCCAGCCCGTACATCGTGTCGTTGGCCACTTCGATGGCGTGGTCCAGTCCGTCGACGGGGATCACCGCCGCGACCGGCCCGAAGATCTCCTCCTGGGCGATCGTCATGTCGGACGCGACGTCGGCGAAGACCGTGGCCGTCAGGAAGTTCCCGCGTCCGTCGACCGTGGTGCGCTCCCCGCCGGAGACGAGGCGGGCTCCTTCCTGCTTGCCGGCCTCGACGTAGCCGAGCACACGCTCCAGCTGCTCCTCGCTGACGATCGCCCCCAGGCGCGTGTTCGCGTCCATCGGATCGCCGACGGTCATCCGGGATGCGCGTTCCCCGAACGCCTCGACGAAGTCGTCGTAGATCGCCCGCTCGACCAGGACGCGCGATCCCGCGGCGCAGACTTCGCCCTTCCCGTAGAAGATGCCCGTGCTGGCCCCTCGCACCGCCGCCTTCACGTCGGCGTCGGCCAGAACGATGTTCGGTGACTTCCCGCCGAGCTCGAGCGACACCTTCTTGAGCGAGTCGGCGGCCTCCCGCATGACGATCTTCCCGACCTCGGTCGATCCGGTGAACGCGATCGCGTCCACGTCCGGATGCCGGACGAGCGCCGCTCCCGCGGTCTCTCCGAAGCCGGGCACCACGTTCAGCACCCCTTCGGGGAAGCCCACTTCGGCCGCGAGCTCTCCGAGCCGGATCGCCGTGAGGGGAGTCTGCTCGGCGGGCTTGAGGACGACCGCGTTTCCGCACGCGAGTGCGGGGGCGACCTTCCAGGAAGCCAGGGAGAGCGGGAAGTTCCAGGGCGTGATGCAGCCCACGACCCCGACGGGCTCCCGGAGCGTGTAGTTGAGAAACGGGCCCGCCACCGGAATCGTGCCGCCTTCCACCTTGTCGGCCAGCCCCGCGAAGTAGCGGTAGTTCTCGACGATGCTCGGAAGATCGACCTTGCGGGACTCGAAGTACGGCTTGCCGTTGTCCGCCGTCTCGAGGGTAGCGAGCTCGTCGCCAGCGGCCTGAATGGCGTCCGCGAGCTTCCAGATCAGCCGCGAGCGCTTGTGGGGGTTCATGTCCCGCCACTCGGGGTTCTCCATCGCCGCGCGTGCCGCGGCGACCGCGCGGTCCACGTCGGCCGCCTGAGCCGATGCGACCTCGGTGATCGTCTCGCCGGTCGCGGGATTCACGGAGGGAAACGTTCCGCCGTCCTCGGCATCCGACCACGCGTTTCCGATCCACAGCTGGTTGCGGATGGGTTGCTCCGTCATCTGGGAACCTCGATCAAGTCAGTCGTCCAAGAAAAAGCGGGGCCCGGAGCGCTTCCGGACCCCGCCTTCGAATCAACGAGCCTCAGGATGGTGCGGCTCAGCTGCCCGTGAACTCGGGCTTCCGCTTCTCGACGTAGGCGAACAGGCCTTCTTTGGCGTCGGAGCTCGCGAAGAGCTGCGCCTGCAGCTCGCGCTCCAGCGCGAGTGCGAGCTCGAACGGAAGCTCGGCCCCGGTCTGCACCGAGCGCTTGATGAGGCCTACGGCCTTGGTGGCCTTGTTCGGCGTCGTGAACTGGTTGGCGTACTCGAGGACCGCCTCCACGAACGAATCGCGGTCCGCGTGGTCGTAGATCTCGTTGACGAGGCCGTGCTTGTGCGCCTCGTCGAAGCCGAACGTCGTACCCTCGGCCATCATCTGGATGGCGACCGGCTTGCCGACGAGCCGGACCAGCCTCTGCGTACCGCCGGTGCCCGGCAGCACTCCGAGGGCCACCTCGGGAAGGCCGACCTTGCCGGCGTCCTTGCGGGCGATGCGGATGTCGGCCGCCATGGCGATCTCCAGACCGCCGCCGACGGTGTGCCCGTTGAGCGCGGCGATGACCAGCTTCGGCGTATGCTCGAGCCGGTTCAAGGTCTCGTTGGCGTGCAGGCAGAAGCAGTACTTCCAGTCGGGGTCGGCCTCCGAGAGCATCCCGATGTTGGCGCCGGCGCAGAAGAACTTGTCGCCCGCTCCGGTGATGACGATGACCTCGACGTTCTCGTCGAAGCGCGCCTTGATGATGCCCTCGTCCAGCTGGCGCATCATCTCGTGCGTGTACGTGTTCGCGGGCGGATCGTCGAGGGTGAGGAGGGCGACTTTGCCTTTCACCTCGTAGTGGACCAAGACCGATTCGGACATTCTGGGCGTTCCCCTGGGTTTGATGGCGTCTCGGCTCGCTTGGGGGGCGACGTCGAGGCTTCGAAGCCGGCGTCGTCCGACGCGCGAAGAGAGCCTGAAAGCTCCCGAAGGTCGCTTCGGGGGTCAACCGGCGGGAGCGGGCCGGGTATCGGCCCGGACGGCGTTCGGCGCCGGGGTCCGCCGGTGTGATCGAAGGGTTCGGGCGCCGCGCACGTATTCACGTTGTGTGGGGTAGAAGAGACCGTACCTTGAAGTCGATGCCGCACTTTCGGAGGAGCCAGCCATGACTCGCCGCAATCCGGGCGCAGCCGCCCTCGTGGCCGCGATCCTCGCCACGGCGCCCGGCCCGGTCGCCGCTCAGGAAGGAGGAGCCGTGCACCGCGTCCCCGTCACGGGGGTCGTGGAGCTGGGGCTCGCGCCGTTCATCGAGCGGAGCATCGAGGAGGCCGTGGCCTCGGGCGCCTCCGCTCTGATCCTCGACATGGACACCCCGGGAGGGCGGGTGGACGCCGCGGAGCGGATCTCCGACGCACTGACCGACGCCTCGATCCCGGTCTACACGCTGGTCAACCGCCGCGCGTACTCGGCGGGCGCCCTGATCGCGCTGTCCACCGACAGGATCTACATGCGTCCGGGGTCGGTGATCGGCGCGGCGACCCCGGTGGACGGAGGAGGCGAGAAGGCCCCGGAGAAGATCGTTTCGGCGATGCGGAGCCAGATGCGGGCGCTCGCGGAGTCCGCCGACCTCGATCCGGACATCGCCGCCGCGATGGTGGACGAGGACATCGAGATCGAGGGGGTCGTGGAAGCGGGCAAGCTTCTCACGCTCACCACGGAAGAAGCGGTCGAGCTGGGCTACGCCGACGAGGTCGAAGACTTCGGCACGCTCGTGCAGGAGCTCGGATACGGTGGAGCGACCGTCGTGACGGCCACCGCGAACTGGGCGGAGCGGGTCGTGCGGTTCTTTTCCAACCCGGTGGTCGCGCCGTTCCTGCTCACCCTGGGATTCCTTGGGCTGATCACGGAGATCAAGACGCCCTCCTTCGGGATGGCCGGCATTGCCGGCGTCCTGTCTCTGGCACTCTTCTTCGGCTCGCACATGATCATCGGCCTCGCGGGGCTGGAGGATCTGATCATCTTCGCGGTCGGGCTCGCGCTCGTCGGTGTGGAGGTGTTCCTGATTCCCGGCTTCGGGATCTTCGGGATCCTGGGAGGGATCGGGATCCTGGCTGGGCTGTACCTGAGCATGCTCGGTGATCTCTCCCTTTCCGCGGACTTCACGCGCGCCGGTCTCGTGCTGAGCACCACGATCGTGCTCATCGCGGTTTCGGCGTGGGCGCTGCTGCGTACGCTCCCGGGGAGCTCGAGACTCGCCAAGAGCGGCATCTTCCTGCTGGACCGCACGGACCGTGCGACCGGATACGAGTCGGCGGAGACGCGTTCGGACCTCGTCGGGATGACGGGGAAGGCGATCACGGATCTGCGGCCGTCCGGAACCGCGCTCTTCGGTGACGAGCGCGTGGACGTGGTCTCGGAGTCCGAGTGGATCACCGAAGGCACACCGGTCAAGGTCGTGAGCGCCGAAGGGTACCGTCACGTCGTCCGTCCGCTGACCGAGGACGCGAAGACCGAATAGCATGCTTTGAGCGCGGCGCACGCCGCGGTCCGCTTCAGAAGAACAACCCAAACCGAATCGAGGCACCTCCATGGACGGTGTGGCAGTCTTCAACGCGATCTTCCTCGTCGGCGCGATCCTGGTCCTCGCGATCGTCCTCTGGGCGATCCCGGTGCGACTGTGGATCGAGGCGATGTCCGCCGGCGTGAGCGTCGGGATCGGAACGCTGGTCGGGATGCGACTCCGCAAGGTGTCGCCGCCGGCCGTGGTACGGCCCCTCATCAATGCCACGAAGGCCGGGCTGGACCTGGACATCAACGCGCTCGAGGCGCACTACCTCGCCGGGGGCAGGGTCGATCGTGTCGTGGGTGCGCTGATCTCCGCGGACAAGGCGAGCATCACCCTCCCGTTCAACCAGGCTGCGGCGATCGACCTGGCCGGGCGTGACGTCTTCGAGGCGGTGCAGGTGTCGGTGAATCCCAAGGTCATCAACACGCCGAAGGTCGCGGCGATGGCCAAGGACGGCATCCAGCTCATCGCGGTCGCGCGGGTTACGGTGAGGGCGAACATCAACCGACTGGTCGGTGGTGCGGGGGAGGACACCATTCTGGCCCGCGTCGGCGAGGGCATCGTCTCGACGATCGGGTCCTCGGGCACGCACAAGGACGTGCTGGAGAACCCCGACGCGATCTCGAAGACCGTTCTGGGGAAGGGGCTCGATTCGGGGACGGCGTTCGAGATCCTGTCGATCGACATCGCGGACGTCGACGTCGGGAAGAACATCGGAGCCGAGCTCCAGACGGATCAGGCGGAAGCGGACAAGCGCGTCGCGCAGGCCCGAGCCGAGGAACGCCGTGCGATGGCGGTGGCGAGGGAGCAGGAGATGAAGGCGCTGGTCAGTGAAATGAAGGCCGAGGTGGTCAAGGCGGAGGCCCAGGTGCCGCTCGCGCTGGCCGACGCGTTCCGCACGGGGAACCTCGGCGTGATGGACTACGTCCGCTATCGCAACATCGAGGCCGACACGAGCATGCGCACGGCGATCGCAGGACCGGACGATTCGCCGACGGCGCCCCCGAGCGAGTAGGCGCCCGTCGTGGAAGAGCTGATCTTCTTCGCGGTGATCATCTTTTTCTCGATCATCGAGTCGATCGCCCGGAGTCGGCGTCAGAAGCGGACCGGGGAGGCGCCCCAGGAGGGGCCCTTCCCGGGCCTCCCCGATCCGTCCGAATGGGAGTCTCGCCTACCCGAGGTCGAGCAGCTTCCCACGTACGACCAGGAGGGGTCGTACGACGATCACGTGGAGTCCGAGCCGCCGCCGTATGGTCGACCGGCACCGACCGGATCGGCCGCCCGGCCGGGCCAGCGCGCGCGGTCCTCATCTGAGGAAATGCTTCCGGGCGATCTGCTGGAAGAGCTGTCCCGGATGGCGGGGCGGGTCCAGGAGCGCAAGGCACGGACGCTCGACCTGCCGCGCGAGTCGCCTCCGCTCCCCGAGCCGGTCGCTGCTCGACCGGTGCCGGTGCGCAGGCCGACGGCGGTGCGGGTGGCGCCACGGGAGCATCCGGTGCACCGGGCGCACGCCCTGTACGGCACCGACCCTTCGAGTCGCCCGCCGTCGCCCCACGACACGATGGACCCGCTGGCGGAGAGGCTCGGTGCCGACGCGCGTGCGGTGCGCTCGGATCTGCGGAGCGGGGACGGCTCCGCCCTCCGCAGGGCGGTGATCCTGCGTGAAGTCCTGGGGCCGCCTCTGGCGATGCGGGAGTAGGATGCGGGAGTAGAAGGAGAGAGCGCCCGTTCCCCGGCGCCTCGCCTACATCTCCCCTCGGGCCATCTTCCGCAGCACCGTCTGGAGGATGCCACCGTTTCGGTAGTACTCCACGTCCACGTCGGAGTCCAGACGCGCTCGGGCCTGGAAGGTCACCACCGATCCGTCATCGCCCGTGGCGCGCTTTCTGGAGAAGAACGGGCCCGGCAAACAGGCACGCCCCATCTCCTCTAGTAACACTGCCAAATCGAGAAAGCTCATATCGCCGCCACCATACTTCTCTGGGAAAGCCAAGCCCATCCAACCCAAGTCAGCCATTTCTTGCCAGACCTCTCTGGAATAGCCTATCTCGCTTTCTTCCATCTGGTTAACAAATGACTTCGGGCACTTATCAGTCAGGAAATCGCGGGCTGCCTTTTTTAGCATTTCTTGCTCTTCAGTCAGAGTAAATCTCATGACTATCCTCCTGTTTGAAACGTCGCCAATATGTTTCTGTTCTGCCGGTCAAGAGTCTTTGAAACATTGAAGCCTTAGTTTAGTTCAGAGTGATGGCTTAGGAACTCGGTAATCCCAATCCCCGTACAGCCAGGATGTTTTTTAGGATTTCTGTTGTTCCTGCTTGGAGGCTGTACCCTTTGGAGCCCAAGTATGAATGTAACGCCATACCCTGAAGAGGAACTAACTTGGAGCTTGAGGTCAACTGTCCATAGGGTCCTAAGATCTCCATTGCGATGCCGGCCAGGCGCTTCTCAAATTCGGTGGAAAAGGCTTTGGACATGGCCGATTCCCAATTAGGGGCTCGCCCCCCCTCCATAACCGCAGCCACTCTATAAATAAGTAAACGGCCTACCTCAAATTCAATCCGGAGCTGTGCCAGTTTGCGGCGAATTTCAGGTTCATGAGATAGTTTACTGTCCTTGGCAAACTGTATGATTGCATCAAATAGTGGGTAATTACCCATTAGACGTTCCATTCCACTCCGTTCGTAATCGAGCTGTCGGAGAACCTGATAAAAGCCACGGTTTTTCTCGCCCACCAAATATCTCTTATGCACACGGACATTGTCAAAAAAGATATCATTCCAGGCTTCGGTGCCGGTAATATCAGTCATGGGGATGCGACTAACACCGGGCGATTGTGCATCCACAATGAATTCACTAATACCCCTATGCCGTGGTGCCTCAGGGTCTGTTCGGACATACACGTCAAAGTATTGAGCAAAGGAGGCACAGCTCGTCCAGGTCTTTTGACCGTTGAGCACCCAGTCGTCGCCGTCGCGCACCGCCCGCGTTGCGAGCCCCGCGAGATCCGATCCCGCCGACGGTTCACTGAAGAGCTGACACCAGATCTCTTCACCCGTGAACATGCGGCGCAAAAGCTCGCGCTTGCCCTCCTCTCGCCCGTAGGCGAGCACGACGGCCGCACCCATGCCGATCCCGATCGGGTTGACGAGCATGTCTTCGTAGTAGGTCTTGGCGCCCTTGTGCAACTCGTCCTGGACGATGGTCTGCATCTGACGGGCGACGTTGGCGACGTTCTTCCAGCGGACCTGCCTGTCGATGGAGAGGAACAGCAACAGGGTCGCGACCAGGCTCGATACGGCGACCGACAAAACCGTCCAGCGCTCGCCCGCGCCGAGCTGGGCGACCGTTCGCGCGTCAGCGACGAGGACGTGCCGATAGAAAG